>Ga0164318_10008196_pt1 | contig 10160 bp, 9 predicted proteins | sample GuaBasSedimGuay9_FD_113734 | JGI IMG/M metagenome (GOLD analysis project Ga0164318, IMG submission 113734) | Subseafloor sediment microbial communities from Guaymas Basin, Gulf of California, Mexico - Guay9, Core 4571-4, 0-3 cm | ecosystem: Environmental > Aquatic > Marine > Hydrothermal vents >...
ACCGGGACATAGTTTAGTACAGATTTTCTCTTCGCAGGTAGCGCATTTCTCGTAATCGACCTCTATATGCGGGTTTTCATCAACTTCCCAGATATCGGTATTTAAAGCGTCCTCTATCCTCATTCTTTTAGAGGCTACCCCGCTCATGGCGCTTTCACCAAATCAGTTATATCCGGGCCATTCTCGGTAAAGAGTGTTTTTCCTTTTGTTGCCTCTTTGAGGGCTTCAAGTATCGTTGGTGATCGCCATTTAATTTCATAGAGCTTGCTTGCCAAGTTTACGAGGATTTCCGGATAGATCTTGAACATTGATTCATTTTTCAATAGCTTTGCTATACTTGTGTGTTTGTTCAGCTCTGTCATTATGAAACTCTCTTCAAGGAGATTCTGGTAATGGGCCAAATTTTCCGCATTGAATTTTCCTTCACTATGAGCTTTTTCAAATGCTTTGGCAGCGAGGTATCCACTATATGCTGCGAGGTCCACTCCTCTGACAGTATATCCGAGATTTAGTAGAAGGCCTGCGGCATCGCCTACCACCAGAAAACCGTTACCATAAAGTTTCTTGGGAGAGAGGTCTAAACTTATTTCAGGAGTCAAGTGAGCTCCGTATTCTATGCAGACCCCATCTCCAATAAACTTCTTCATCAGAGGTGAGAGTCTGAAATCCTCTAATATCTCGAATACATGTTGGTTTGGGGGTTTTTTCATCCCCCACAAAAATAATACCAGCCCTAGGCTAACGGTCGTGGAGTTCGTATAAAGGAATCCTCCACCTGGGATCCCTTTAGTAACTTCTCCCATTATGAACCAAGCCAGTCCCTCGTCTGGTTCGAGACCGAATCTCTCATTAATCCGCTCTTCATCAAGTTTTATGACTTGTTTAAGACCTATGGCGACATGGTTGGGATCTAGTTTCGGCACAACCCCCATTCTTTCAAGTAGGATTCGGTTTATGCCCTCAGCATCTATGACGACATCTGCTTGTAGCTTATCGCCGCCGGCTTTTATCCCTTTAACAAAGTTGTCTTCAACCCATATATCGTCTACCCTTATATCGGTGAGTATTGTTGCCCCCGCCTCCTCAGCTTTTTGAGCCATCCAATTTGTTAGCTTAGAGAGATATGCGGTAAAACTTGATGAAGAATTAGAAGAATACTCGATTGTAATCGACTTATCTCCTAAAGCTATTGAGAATCTCTCCTTCTTCACCCATCTTTCTATAGGTGCCTCGCTTCGAAAGCCCCCGTAAATCTCTTCCAAAGCAGACGAATACACCCTTCCCCCATACAAGTTTTTTGATCCGGGAGTTCTACCCCTTTCAAGGACAACAACCTTGAATCCCTTTTTTGCCAAAGAATAAGCGGCCGTTAACCCGGAAGGCCCTGCTCCGATAACTGCCACATCAAATTTTGGTGAACATAAGCCCATGCACTCATAATTTCGCTTAAGCGTGAATTTAAACTTATCTCTTTTAATCTTTCACCATGTATTGTATTTTGTGAGAACGATAACGAACGGATGAGGGTTGTGGGAAATTGAGGCCATAGATTTTGTAGGTCTATTGTGTCCTTGAGAAAGGTTAGATTTCTTTTTAGAACAATATTTTTGTGAGAGCCTAATAGGCTCATAAGAGATTCATTGGCTACCTTACCATCTCTAAGTCTATCCATCGATTCTCCTTATTAGATCGGTGGATGGCCTCAAGTACTCGTTGGGCTTGATATCCGTCATAAAACGTTGGAGCGAACTCTTTTTCGTCTTTAACAATTGCTTCTAAGAAGTTGTATAGCGCAAAGACGTGCCCAGTTTGCCATCCTCCAATATGACCTCTTGGAGGCCACCAAGGTAGATCCACAAGTATAACCTTCCAGCCCTGCTCTCTTCGGGGTCCTTCGGTTTTAAAGACCTTGACATAATTTAAGTCCTCCAAGTTCCATACCAGCCCTCCCTCACTTCCGTGGATCTCTACCCTAAGATAGTTTTTATATCCCGTACCTACTCTCGTGGCCTCTAAGGTTCCCAGAGCGCCGTTCTCGAACTCTAGAAGGCTCATGAAAGCGTCGTCGGCCGTTACTTTCTTAGTTTCTCCCGTTGGATCTTTTCTCTCGGGGATGAAGATCTTCTCCCTAGCCATGACCTTTGAAATCTCGCCGACAAGGTATCGCGCTAAATCGATTGCATGTATTCCGAGATCCGCTGAAGCTCCTCCTCCGGAGGTTTCGAAATTCTCCTTCCAACTCCAAGGTCTATTCACGTCTACATGTCCGGAGTGTGCGAAAACGCATCTGAAGTGGAAAAGTTTCCCGATTTGACCCGAGGATATAAAGTTCTTCATGAACTTCACAGCCGGTAGAAATCTGTAGTTAAAGATAGACATGGTCTTGACCCCCGTCTTTATAGATTTTTCATAAAGTTTCCTCGCCTCTTCCAACTTTACTGTTAGCGGCTTTTCGCAGATAACATTCTTCCCAGACTCTAGTGCGTAAAGACAAGGCTCATAATGGAGAAAGTTGGGCAAGGTATTATCTACTACTTCCACTTCCTTATCATCTATAAGTTTCCTCCAATCATTCAGATAGACCTTACTGAATCCGTGAACTTCCTTGAACCTTACTGCTTTTTCAGGAGTTCTACTATATACGGCAACCATTCTTGCAAGAGCGTCCGGAGACTGGATATAGAATGGTATTGACTTATAAGCATATGTGTGAGTGCGGCCCATGAAACCCGTTCCTAACAATCCAACGTTTACAGGTTTCATAATACCCCGCCTCATTTAACCTCTGAAATTTTAGCCAATTTAAGTATATCTATTGTCGACTGATAGGAGTTCACTATTTCCGACATTTCTTCCCTGAATTCACGGCCCTCAACAAGTTCAATAAATTTCCTCGCAATCAGATCTTCTATACCTATTCCCCAATAGATCGGCTTAACGTTGTTATTATCCCTGAAAAGGAGCACCTGCTCCGTTGTATCCCAAGCCAAAAATCTCTTGAATCCCGTGAGCTCGATTATCACGTCTACGCCAGAAGGATTAGAAGTGGAGTCGACGAGGTATGACGTCGCAGAACCTATTTTATCTTCAAATTCGGAATTTAATACGATGACCTCACGTGAACCTTTCTTCACTATCCAACATCCAGTATTTGATGGCTGAGCACGATATATCCATGAAAGAAAGTCGATGGCATTAAGCAGGCAATATATGATTTTCCCCGATATATTTGATTTCCTGAATTTCACATCTCTTGCATAGTTTTTCATGTAAAACGTTGTTAAGTGTATTGCACCTATTCTTCCAAAGACTCCGTTATCAGCAAGTCGTTTTACGCAAACTAACTTGGGATGATGGCGTGAAGGATGCGTCAAGATAAAGCGGGCGCCCTTAGACAGTAACCGCCTCAATATCGCTAACTCGCTTTCTATGTCTTTGGAAAAGGGGGTGTCAAGTAGAAAGGGTATTCCCTTCTCAGCGGCGTCGAATATCATGCTTTCTTCGGTTTTGAGAAATAAGATTCCGGAAAGTCCTTCTATTTCTGAAAAGGCGTTCACGTCCACAAGTTTATAGTCGTAATAAGTTAGCAGACGATCTACAAATTTGTGCTTAACAGAATCCTTGACACCAACAATTCCAACAACCTTCTCTCGCGGCATGTTTACACCTCTAATGGCAATTCAACACTTTTCCTATTTCTTGCAGATATTTCAGCTGCAACGCATATTTCTAAGGCCTTCCTCGCCTCCTCAGGTTTCACAGGCGGCTCCTCATTATTTTTTATAACCTCTATGAATGTCTTTAATTCTAGGTAGAATTCACTTACCACAGGTAAGTATTCTACCAAAGGCTTGTGCCCCGTAGGAATTGGATCAAGAGGAGTCTCCCCGCAATATATTTCGCTTAAGGTTCCTGCATGAGCGAGTATTGTTTGCCTATAGAAGTTGTCATATCCCCATATACTTCCTTTTTCTCCGAGGATCTCTATGAATCTTTCATACTGTGGATACCCTTGCGTTTCTCTGTTAACTTGTATAATTCCGCATTTACCTTTCGGGTATTCTACGACCACATTAGCCGACGTGAAAAATGGTAATGCAGGCGGATATGTTGTTCCAATTGCGGTTACAACTTTAGGATCTTCTTTAAACATCCAATTTAATAGATCTGCTCCATGTACCCCGCTATCTATGAGGGGGCCGCCTCCGTATTCCCAATAATATTTTGGGTGTTTCGGGTTCATCACCCATTTACTATATGGGTTATCGAAACGCTGAGCCATCCGTATCAGTAGCAGGTCTCCGAGCTTTCCAGATGCTATTATTCTTTTGATAAGAGTTACCATCGGAAGAAACCTGTTAGATTGACCTATTAACAGGAACCTATTTGATTTTTTCGCCGCCTCTATCATCTCGTCTGCTTGTTTAAGATTTGAGGCCATGGGTTTCTCGCAGATGACATGTTTACCTTCCAAAAGAGATTTAATTGAAACTTCTGCGTGGAACTTTGTGGGAACGCATACGTCTATGACATCGATATCCTCCCTTCGCAACACATCCTCTATCGAGGTATAATAAGCTGTTATACCGTATTCTCGCGCCCGCTGAGCCGCCAAGCCCTCGATTACATCGCATACCGCGACGACGTTTGCATCTGGAATGAGTTCATATGCATTAAGGTGAGCGATACTTATAACACCGCATCCAATAATCGCTATGTTAATCATTACTGTAAAATAGCTTCTTTAAACGGGATATTTAGTTTTAGCGCCAGCCCAATTCCTTGAAGTTGATTCTATCCAGGCTAGGGCTCTCTGCCATCAAGATCTATAGCCCCCTCCTAAAAATGTTAAAATAACGCTTTATGGGATAAGGATTAGTCACAATGAGTGAGAAAAAATTCGCCTCGCGTTTAATTGATTTTTTAAAGGAAATATACTCCTGTGTCCATTGCGGGTATTGTCTCGAAGCTTGTCCTGCACGGGATGCAAGCTACTTTGATGTATATGGGTCAAGGGGGAAAATGCAGCTATTTAAATCACTACTCGAAGGAAAAACAGAAATAAGTAAAGATTTCGCCGATAGAATTTTCAACTGCGCACTCTGTGGTTGGTGCACGTATAAGTGTCCCGAAGAACTTCCGACAACGGACATATTCGTGGCCGCAAGACACGAATGCGTTTCAAAGGGGATAGGGTTTATGACGGTTGAGGCAGCAAGGAGATATCTACTAAAAAGCCAGAATCCATTCGGGGCCTCCGATTCTGAAAGGATTGAATGGAGTAAAGGACTTAATTTGAAAAGAACTGGGGAAACCGTATTATTTGCTTCTTGCATGAACCCACTAATGGGATATACGGAATTGATTAATGTCCTCGGGGTGTCATTTGAAAAAGTTGTCGAATTATTCGGGTTTTTAGAGGAGATGGATCTTGATAGATTTGTTAGGGAACTAGCGGGCATTGTGGATCCCAATGAATATTATCAGGAAGTACTTAGAAGAGCCGTTAAGATACTGAGATTCATAGGAATAGAGCCGGCTTATCTGCGTGAAGATGAACCATGCTGCGGCAAACCTCTTCACACCTATGGTTATTTAGAGGATTTTGTGAAGCAAGCCGAATACACCGCAAAAATGCTTAAAGAAAGGGGTACCAAAACACTAATATTGCTGAATCCCGTTTGCCTCTATGTTTTCCGAGTTCTCTATCCGAAGTTTCTAGGAAACTTTGACATAAACGCTAAACACTTTTCCGAGATATTAGCAGAGAATCTGGATAAATGGTCTGACCAGGCAGCATTCAAAAACCCTGTGAAAGTCACATATCACGATCCATGCTATTTGGCTAGGTATCTAGATGTGATCGAGGCTCCTAGAATCGTCATAAATAACATAAAAGGTGTGGAATTAGTGGAGCCAGAATACACTAAGAAAGAGACTTACTGCGATGGCGGCGGAGGAGTAGAAGTCACCCACTCCGAAGCAGCGGTAAAGATGGCAGCCCGCAGAGCCCAAATGCTTCTTGAAACGGGAGCGAAGAAGATAGTAACCACTTGCCCGGCATGCGTGGCAATGATAAGAGTGGGATTGAGGGCCATAAATGCTCCTGAGGATGTTGAGGTAATAGATCTAGCGGATCTCGTGTATGAAGCCTTGATTCAAAACGTAGAACTCTAAGAAAAATCTGAAGTTCATGTATGAGGGCTTTAATTAGTTTTTGAAGCAAATATTTCGCGATACTCAATTTTTCTCAACGCCAAAGAATATTCTTGAGGCCTTATTGTAAATCATTTTTGGGGTCTCGTTTATCTTTTTGAGTCGAGAGATTAATGGCACCTGCATTGGATTGACTTTCTTTATTACGGCTGCATATAACGATATGTAGTCGCAGAGAATTATTAGCTTGATCGTTTCGTTAACTAAGTACATGCTCTCTGCCTTCAAAAATACAAATCTATCACCGCCTAAGATTTCAACAAGAGCATTTATGGTATAGGTTAGCTCTTTGGGCTCTCTAAAACTTCGGGGAATTATCACTAATGAGTCCTTGGTAAGCGCCTCTATGTCATTATGTAATGCTTCTGGTAGTTCCGCGTATGAGCAGTAAATCTTGGAGTTTTCATTTAGTTGGGATTTCAATCTCCATCCAACGGCCTTTAAATATCGAGGACAGTATATAACTGGATAAAATTGCGTTATCTTAGCAGCCACCTGCTTCGCTAAATTTTCCTCATAGGGAACGTCACATTTAAGTTTCGATTGGAAGCCTTCCAATTCTTCTTCATTAACATGGAATTCTATTATACCTAGCGAGGAGAGTAACCCAAGAGCTGCTCCAAGCATTTCCGGGAAACCGTATCTTGGAGGAATATCGCCTCTAACCGTAATTAGTGGTGCTCCAATTTTTTCGGCAATTCTTTTCAATATTCCATCTGAAGTTATGACTACGAGTTTTTGATCAGCATTTCTCTGTAACAACTCAATTAAGGAATTGATGGTCTCGGCGGTATTTCCCGAATGACTCACTACAACTGCTAAATCATACTCCCCACGCGCTATGAAATAATCCTTTTGAACCCGGATCTCGACATCTTTCCCCGCCAAAAAATCCGCGACGACATCACCAATAATGCCTGATCCACCCATTCCGGTGAATATTACACTTCGTATACGGGGGCCTTCGATGCTCACTTTACTTCCTAATTCAAAGCCTTTTTTCAAATAATCTACAAAATCATCAATGATGCCGAACGCTTTTCCATAGGGTTCTTTTCGAAAAGTTTCATTAGAATCCAGCAGGCGTTTTAGAGAATCATTATCCATGTCGGGTCGCCTCCGTTTTCATAATAAAAGCTTTATCTCATCAGCTTTAAATAAAGTGGACCGTGACGGGTTTCCGGGGAATAAATTATCTTTGAGGTAAAGATTCGCGAAAATATTCTTTTCTCGAACAAGCAGATTCCAGTATATTATAAGATCGCTTGCACAAGAGATGAGGAGAATGGTAGCCCGGCTGGGATTCGAACCCAGGTCCCCGGGTTTCTTCTCACCCTCGCGGCCATGATCCAAAGCCCGGGATCCATGACCCCAATCTGACCAGCTGGATTGGCCGCTAGACGACCGGGCTTCAGACGATGGTTTGGCTGCGTGATTTTTGTATTTTGCGCTGGCCATCTTTTCCTTATTCGGGAAATCTCTCGGGATAATTTTTCATAGTTTTAGAAGGAAGAAGGGTTAATATCTTGTCCCAATGTTGCTGAGTCGAAGTGAGGAGGACATATAAGGTCGTAAGGTGCCCTCGCTGCGGCTTCATGCAGCTCACCACTGCATCTAAAACTGTGAGGTGTTTTAGCTGCGGTTATTCTTGGCAGCTTGATCCCGAATCTATACTCTTCTCTAGCTGGAGTCCCGAGGATGCGCGGAAGTTCTTGATAAATCTAAAGCAACGGAAAGCCGCCGGTTTTAAGAAGGCTTCTGGAGAACTTTAAGTATCTTGCCCGTTTCATCGGCTAGATATCATTGTCTGTAAAGATTTAAGCCTGGGCTGGTGAACTTTTTGTAGATGCTTCTGGGAGCTCATGTCTCGATCTCCGGGTCGATAGATAAGGCGGTGGATCGGGCGAAGAAATTGGGTTGCACGACCTTTCAGATATTCACGAGGAATCCGAGGGGGTGGACTGCGAAGCCGTTGAGGAAGAAGGAGGCCGAGGAATTTAGGAGGAAGTTCGAGGAGGCGGGGTTTAAGATCGCGGTCGCTCACATGCCTTATCTCCCGAATATAGCTTCTCCCGATAAGAAGAGCCACCAGAGATCTGTAAAATCCTTGATCCAGGAACTTGAGAGAACGGGTAAACTCGGGCTCCAATACCTAGTAGTCCACGTCGGAAGTCATTTGGGAAAGGGATTGGCGGCGGGGATAAATCAGGTGGCCAAGGCCGTTAACACAGCCCTCTCAAAGGTTGATAATGACGTTATGTTGTTGCTGGAGAATATGGCCGGGCAGAAGAATAGCGTGGGGTCGAGGTTTGAGGACATACGCAGGATTCTGGATCTAATCGAGGATGAAAAGAGGGTTGGAGTATGCTTTGACACATGCCACGCCTTCGCTGCGGGATACGATCTTAGAACGCGTGAGGCCATCGAAACGACGCTTGAGGATTTTGATGCGATAATAGGTTTGAAGAGGCTGAAGGTGGTTCACGTTAATGATTCAAAAGGCGATTTGGGAAGCGGGATAGACCGACACGAACACATTGGAATGGGAAAGATCGGGGAGAAGGGCTTCTACGAACTGCTTCATCACCCCGTAATTAGACCCCTACCCTTGATCCTCGAAACTCCCGTGGATTCTAGGGGGAATTTTGCGACAAACCTCGCCAAGCTTAAGGAATTGTATCTCGCGAAGAAGTGAGATGTCATGGACCTTTTCTCGAAGATAATCTCATGGATGAGGAGGAAGATCTTCTCGATCACCTTTCTGAAGTTTGGAATAGTCGGAGGAAGCGGCGTCATCGTTAACTTCGCGGCATTCTGGATCTTAGTCTCCATCCTCGGGGTAAATCACTTGCTGGCGAGCGTAATCGCCACTGAGATCGCGATCCTGAACAACTTCACGTTTAATCATTTATGGACTTTTAGGGGAAGACGTGGGCAAATGCGATTATTAATCAGGTTGATTAACTTCCATGGATCTAGGATCTTAGGGATGCTTGTCACCGTCGGAGTCCTCTATCTGCTCGCCGATCTCCTAGGTCTTGAGACGTTCATATCTTATCTATTTGCCATAGGATTTGGAACGCTGGCGAACTTCGTCACGAGCGACTTATTCGTGTGGCCCGAGGAGAAACCCTATAAGCGCTGATCTGTTGGAGTATCCCGGTTTTATCGAGGACCAGTAGGACCACGTATCCGAAGACAGAACCAGGAACAGAGCTAATCGCCCATCCACTCCAGAATATTAGGAGGAACTGATAAGCGCCATATTGTTCTATTGCGCCGAGGAGCCTCAGGTCTCCCACCGCCGGGGCGACGATGAATAATGAGAGAGTTCCGCCGATAATCACCGTACCTATCGGTTCAAGTAGCGCCGCTGAGTATCTCAGTAATCTATGTCTTAGCCTAGAGGTCAGGATGTAGGATAACCCGACGACTATAGCCCCCGGCAATCCACCTGGAAACGCGTAGATTGTCCCTATCCCCAAGAAATTCCTGATTATGCCTATCAGGATCGCCGTGATCATCGCCCACCATGGGCCGAGCATGACGCCGGCCAACGCGTTTATCAGGTGCTGGCCTGGATATGCCTTCGTCGATATGAATGGAAACCAGGCCACCGGCGCGATCGCGACTCCAAGAGCCGTGAACACCGTGACCAGCGAGATCTTCTTCGAGGCCAGCATCGCCTCTCGCTGAACTATTTTTTTAATAAACATTAGGCATAGACATCAGAGTAAGATAATGATGAAGAACGAAGAGATCAATTTTGAGGATTTTCTCGGGCGAAGGACTCTGATAGTAGGTGACGTCGGGACTGGTAAAACGCGTCTCCTCAGCTATTTCCTTGACTACCTCATCGAGGAAAGGGGCTGTGAACGTGAAGTGACCCTGATAGAGATGGCCCCCGCATACAAGGGAATCGGAGCACCCGTGGAAAGCTATAC
>Ga0164318_10008197_pt1 | contig 10160 bp, 12 predicted proteins | sample GuaBasSedimGuay9_FD_113734 | JGI IMG/M metagenome (GOLD analysis project Ga0164318, IMG submission 113734) | Subseafloor sediment microbial communities from Guaymas Basin, Gulf of California, Mexico - Guay9, Core 4571-4, 0-3 cm | ecosystem: Environmental > Aquatic > Marine > Hydrothermal vents...
CAGGTTCACATCCTTATCAGGATTCACTTCCACAATGTCTACTGCTTTCAGATTTTGAAGAAGCCTAAGTTTCTGAACCATAAACAGCATCTCTCTTGAGGAAAAACCTCCTGGCTCAGGGTAGCCAGTGCCTGGAGCAAAAGCAGGGTCAATGGCATCAATGTCTATGCTTAGATAGAGGCTGCTGAATTTTCTGGCATTCTCCATTATAAAAAGCACAAGCTCCTTGACTCCAAGATGAAAGCAATGCTTCATCCAGAAAGTTCTTATACCCTGCTGCTTAATAAAAGTCACTTCCTGCCTGTCAGGGTTTCTCAAACCCACCAGAATAACATTCTCCGGCTTGACCAAGCCCTCTGTTATGAGCACCTTCAAATAATCCTCATGGGTGGGAGGCTTAAACTCATTCATCAGGTCAGGATGAGCATCAAAAACCAAAAGCCCAGAGTTTGGCCTTAACTGAGAAAAGGCCTTAAAACTGGGATAGGTGATGCTGTGATCACCCCCTATTAAGATGAATCTCTCTCTTATGGAGCTGATGTACTCTCCTATTGTGCCAAAACTGGCTTCAATATTCTCAGGCTCCAGAGCCAAGCAAGAAACATTGGGCTCGATTGAATGAAAGCTCTCTGAAAGATAGCAGTTCTTGAACTCTTCCAAGATTGCATCAGGTGCAAGCTCGCACCCTTTATTCCTGCCCAAAGAGCCTCCTGAGAATGGGGCTTTTATAATCTGCATGTAAAAAACAAGCCAGAAGCAGTTTAAAAAGCTTTGGAAATAGCAGATTTTAAGTCTTCAGGAGAAAAGCCGATTAGCTGAATATGGTTTCCCTCTATGAAACTCTTGAGTCTTGGGACTATGTCTTCAGGCCTGAGCCCAATAAGCAGCTTCTCAATATCATCAATAGCCTCCTCAGGATAAATGAAAAAGTCTCCATAAAGCCTGAGATAGGAGATGTGGCCTGAATCCAGTTCAACAGCAATGCGCAGAAGCTTGCCTGCCTTGAAATCAATATGGCTTATCGGCAAAAAGTCCACCCCTTATTGCCATATTTTGAGCTTTTCAGCTCATTGGCTTTCCTCACTTCAGCCTCAGTTAAGGGGCTCTCTTTTAATCTGAGCTTAAAATGCTCAATTGCTGAAGCCCTCATTGCTGAAGCCAGCTCTTCAAACTCCAGCTCTCTGCCAAGCTCCTGAGAGACAGAAGTGACACCAAGCACAAGCTTGTGCTTTTGCTTTTCATCAGGCACTCTTAGCAATGAGAACATCTTATTGATGTCCACATTGAGCAGCACAGTCCCATGCTGGAGCACTATTCCATTGCGCCTGGTCTGGGCATTGCCTGAGATCTTCCTGCTATTAACAATTATGTCATTTATGGGAGCAAATTTCGCAGGCAGTCTCAATTTTTTCAGAGCCCTGACAACAAAACCGCATATGTGCTTATAGGATTCAATTATGTCTTTCGGAAGCCTTTGCTCAGAAATCACAATGGAATAAGTGAGTTCAGAATCATGAAAGACTGCTCCGCCCCCAGTGTATCTGCGCACAATGTCCACGCCCTGCTGCCTTGCCTTCTCAGAGTCCACTTCAAGTTTGGCAGACTGGAAGTAGCCAATTGAAACGCAGGGGGGCTTCCAGCTGTAGAATCTCAGGCTGTCTGGGACTAAACCTTCGCCCCTTGCAAGCAGTATAGCCTCATCAATTGCCATCTGTTTAGCTCCATTGGCAGAAATGCTGGGCAGAAATCTCATCTCAAACACCTGCATTGTATGAGCTCCTCACAAGAGGGCCAGCCTCCACTTTCTGGAATCCCAGCCCATACGCCTTTTGCCTGAGCATGGAAAACTCATTTGGTGTATAGTATTTTTTCACCAAAGCATGGGCTTTAGAAGGCTGGAGATACTGGCCAATAGTGAGGATATCAACATTTGCAGCCCTCAGCTCCCTTAGAGTGCCAAGAATCTCTGCATCTGTCTCTCCCAAGCCCAGCATGAGCCCTGACTTGGTAATCAAGCCGTACTGCTTTGCATACTTCAGAATGGATAATGAGAGTTTGTAATCCCCCTGAGGCCTTAAGCCAGCAAACAAAGGGCTTGCAACCTCAATATTGTGGTTGAGCACATCAGGGTGCAACTGAATAATCTTCTTGATTGCCTGCTTATTGCCATTTAAATCAGAAATCAGCAATTCCACCTTTGAAGGGCAAAGCTCTCTGATAGCATTCACTGTATCCACAAACACTGAAGCCCCTCCATCCTCCAAGTCATCTCTGGAAACGCAGGTGATAACAACATACCTCAGCCCAAGCTGCCTTACAGCCCTTGCAATCCTGCCAGGGGTGTCAGGGTCTGGGGGTTTTGGGTGCCCTGACTGCACACCACAGTACTTGCAATCTCTTGTGCATATATTGCCAAGGATGAGAAAAGTGGCTGTGCCTCTTGCAAAACACTCATACCTGTTGGGGCAATCTGCCTCAATGCAAACAGTGTGTATGCTATTCTGTCTCAGCAGATTTAGCAAAGCCAGATATTGCTGCTTATCATACTTCCTGGGTTTTATCCATTCAGGAAGCTCATTTGAACTCATCAAGGGCCTCCAGAACACACTGGGCATACATCAGTGCAGGGCCGCCACCCATAAGCACAGCCACCCAGGCTGACTCTAAAATCTCCTCCCTCTTAGCCCCGGCTTTCAGGGCTGCATCCACATGAAAAGAGATGCATTTCTCACAATGAGAAACCACAGAGCAGCCAATTGCAATCAGCTCCTTTTGCTTTGCATCCAATGCCCCTTTTGCCTCAACAGCCTTCATAAAATTGCTGAATCCGGTAATCTGGGCAGGGCTTTCCTTTGCAAACCTGCCAAAATATTCCTCTGTTTCAGCCAATAACTTTCTGTATTTACCCATTATAACCACCTCTCTTGCATGTTAGACTCGCAAGCGCATCATTTGCATTCAGCAACTCAGGTTTGCTTGTGAGCTTAACGCGCATCACCCAATGCTCATAAGGCTCTTTGTTGAGCAATTCTGGCTCATCAAACAATGCCTCATTAACCTCCACAATCTCCCCGGTCACTGGGGATATGAGATGCCCTGACCATTTCACAGACTCCATAGACAAATAGGTATCCCCCTGCTTAATTAGTCCAAGTTTGGGCAATTCTATGAAAGCCAGCTCCTTAATTGAATCCACAAACTCCTTTGTTACCCCTACCTCAGCAATTCCATCTTTCAGTTTTACCCAGGAATGATTAGCATTATATTTCCTGTCTTCTGGGAATTCTTTCATTATTTCCTACCTCCAAGAGCTTTTTTAGCCACAATCATCAGAGCAGAGAGCAGTATTGCCCCTGCAATCATGCCAAGCGCTGCAAAAAGGTTGTTCAGCAATTTAGGCATAAATATAAGCAATATCCCCAGCCCAAGCATCATCAAACCAGAAGTGAGCTTCAAAGCCTCACCCTGAGCCTCAGAAAGCTTCTTGGCACCAAGTGTGACTGTAACAAGCAGCACAATTACCAGCAAAGGCACTATGTACACTAGGTTATACAATATAAGATACATGTAATAACTGAATTTTGAGAGACCGTGCAGTGTGAGAATCCTAGTGAAGATCATTGGAAATCCTGCAGTGCACAACAACTCATATGCATTCGCAGATACGGCCAGCACAGCAGTCGCCAAGAGCATTGTCCATAAGGACTCAGCTTTAATCATCTCCCGCATTCTTGCAAACAGCTTGGGCTTGGCCCATTGTGGGATTGTCAAAGAGATTCCCTTTTTGAAAAAGAAGAATTCCTTTACATTGATAAGGGCAATGAATATTGCAATAATTCCTGCAATGGTGGTTATAAGCCCAAAGCTCCCAATCACAATAAAAATATTGAGCCATGCAGCCATAAACAAGAAATATATCAAACCAGAGAAAAACACAAAAGTGCCCCCAATAAGCAGCATCCTTGCCCTGGATTTAGCATGGATCAGCATGCTTAGCAGGAAAAGCAGCACAAAGAATGCACAGGGGTTGAAACCGTCAAGCGCCCCAAGCACAATAGTGAATGCAGGCAAGGAGATTTCAGAAGAGTCCACCCTGCCAAAAATAGGCACTTCTATAGACTTATTCTCTTTTGCATTGTCGCACTGGCCAAGTTTGTCAAGGGGATCTTCACAGCCTCCAATCTCAAGGCAATGCTGAATGGCCTTCTCAATCTTAATCCCATTGTCAGAATAGGAATTATAGCCCACAATAACCTTATCCCCTATAAAGACAGTGGGCACGCCCTTTGCTTCTGTATTGCATGCCTTCGCAACCTCTCTAAAGAGTTCCCTGTTGGTTTCATTTTTATAGATCTCATTGGAATAGAGCTTTACAGAAGGGTATTTCTCAAGCAATGAAGGCATGAACTCCTTTAGAGCCTCGCAATGAGGGCAGCCGTCACCCCAGAATAAGCGGACAACAACCTGAGGGCTTTGCGCTGCTACTGCTACATTAATCATCATAAGCAATAATAATATTGAAATCAATCTTTTCATAGTAACCACCAAATACTTAAATGAGTATGCTTTATCTGAAACAGTTTAAAAAGCTGTGTTACAAAAAGTGAAACATTCAGATGAGAAACACAATATCTTCAGAAACATAATGCTAATTACCTCTCTATTATCATTGTTCATATTCATTGTGGCTTACAGTGTATATTATGTTGGAGAGCACATGGAGCATGGGGAAGCATGCGATACAGTTATTCCAATCCCAATAATCGGGGTGCTTACCGCCTCCATGGGGTTTTTCATTGGGAATCTTGTGTATTACATACTTTCTACAAGGTTCATTAAAAAAAGGCAGAATATCTCAAAGCATGCCCTATTAACCCTAAAATTTCTTCCAAATGATGAACGCAGGCTCATCAGAACCCTCATTGAAGCAGGAGGAAGCTTAAATCAGTCAGCACTAACAAAGAAGCTTGGAATGACAAGGGTGAAAGCCCACAGGGTTATAGAAAGGCTTATTGCAAAAGGGGTTATCATTAAAAAAAAGGCTGGTCAAACCAATTCAATAATATTTGATGAGAATTTAAACTGCCTGTTTTAATGCATTAAAGGTAAGTAAAAGCTGAGAAAAACGAGTGAAGGATTTTACAGGAAATCAGCCATATTTGTCTGCCTTATGCCCAGTTTCTTGTATAACTTTGCACCCCTTAACATTGTGACAATATCCACAATAATCTCTGCAGCCAGATCAGGGTACCAATATCCAAAGAAAGAGTTGATCTCTGCTTCCATGACGAGAAAATGCTGCTCAAAAAACTTACTTTTTACAGACATGGCCTTTTTGCCTTTGAAGAAGTTTTCCAAAGTGATTCTTGGAGCTATGGGAACCTTCAGCACATCCTTAATCGCTCCTATAAAATTTCTTAGAGTGAAATCCTTTTCAAGCTCTGGACAGCAATCCTCTCCCATCAGTCTCTTTATGTTGGCAATGTCCTCTTTCAGCCACAAGTGGTATTCTATGTCTGTCTTCTTTAAGTCAAACTCACCATAGACTCGCTTAATCCTCTCAGCTATCCTTTTGGTTTCTGAGAGCACAAAAGCCCTGTAATACTTACCTGTCTTAACCAAGAGCTTCCCATACTTATTATTGATTTCAGCGATAATCTTCTTTATAATCTCAGTGTCAACTCCCTTGCCCTCAAAAGTGACTATATCAATAAGGCTTGGGTAATTCTTCATTCTTGCAAACTTCCTGTGAGTCATTATTATTATGCTGCCCAGATTCCCCACAGTGGACCAGAAATCAGTATACAGCCTCAGGCGTTCTGCATAATCTGACTTATTCCTAGCAAGAAAAGCATACTTGCTTCTGAATTGTTTGAGCTTTTCCCTGTTTTTGTCAGCCACAAACTCAGGATACATTTTCATAGCAAGAGCCATTGGAGGCACATCCCTATTGTAATCTACCCCCCAGATGCGCTTGCGGGTGACTGTGCTAATTACCAGGCTTCCTTTGGCTTTGAGCCAGCAAAGGCTTGCAACTGTATCAGAATTCCAGTCTCTTGAAGTGGGAGTTTCAAATGAGGAGCCAGAATGCGGAGCAACCCAAACAGGATTATCGGCGTTTCTGTAAACACTAAACCCTTTTTCAAACCGCCTGTACATAAAATATCCATCTCAAAGAATTAGTATATAAAAGTTTTTACCGAAAGTTTATTATACTTAAAAATTCGCCGGCATTGTTAAGAAATTTACAGAGTTTATTGCAAAAATGGGACTTTATTTTTTGGAATCTTTGATATCAACAAAAATATTCGCTCACAATTCAGGCAAGTAATAAACGTAAAAAGGAATGAAAGCTAATGAGAGTGCTTATTGCAACAACATCAAAAGACAATTCTGCAAAGGCAATTGCCAAAAGGCTTGCTGAAAAGAACATGGAGGCTGTTATTGCCCATTATGGGAAGCTTCCAGCAGGGGATTTTGATTATTATGTGCTCAGAGACCCTTATAATGAAGGCAAGGATCTCTCTTTGGCTTTCAGGAAGCTGTTTGAGAAGATTGGCTCAGACAAGGTTTTGGATTATAAGGCAATAACCACATTCCCGGAGTTTGAAGACAAGCTGTTTCAGCACAGGCTCTTATCAACAAAAGTGCCAATGCTCAGATTCTGGAGCCTGCCAGGATTGGAATATGCGGATTTTAGCTATCCCATTGTTGTAAAGAAAAGGATAAGCAGCCGTGGAAAAGAGATATTCTTAATCCGTTCAAAAGCAGAGTTGGAGGCTTTTTTCCATACAAGAGAATTGGAGGATTATTTCTTTGAGGAGTTTTATCCTGCCAAAAAGGACATAAGGGTTATCCTCATTGGAGGAAGAGTCATTGGGGCTGTCAACAGAGTTGTCCGCCAAAAGCCAAATCAGGGATTCTCTGGAATGGGTGTGAAGGTCAGAGAGGTGCATCAGACAAATCAGGCTGAAGCAGAGATTGCAAAACGCTGCGTTCTGGAATTAGGAGCTGATTTTTGCGGTGTGGATATGCTGCTTGGAGAGGATGGGCAGGTCAAAGTGCTTGAATGTAATCTCTCACCCCAGTTCATATCCTCAGAAAAGCTTCTAAAATCAGACATTGCAGGTCACTTGGCCAGCTTTATACTCTCAAAGGTGAGGAAATGAAACAGGCTATTGTTGTGAGGAATGAGCTAAAGATGCCAAAAGGCAAACTTGCAGCCCAAGTGGCTCATGCATCGCTTGAGGCAGCCCTAAAGACAGACCCCAGAAAAGTGGAGGAATGGAGGCAAACAGGGGCGAAAAAGGTGGTGCTGAAGGTAGCAAGTCTCAGAGAACTAAAACAGATATTCAGGAAAGCTGAGAGTCTTGAGCTGCCTGTTGCAATGATATCTGATGCTGGCAGGACTTTCTTTTCCAAAACCACAGTCACCTGCTGTGGGATAGGGCCTGCAAAAGAGGGCGAGATTGATGAGGTTACCAAAAGCTTAACACTACTATAAATCAAAAGGTTTATAATCTGAGGTTTATTTTGGGGCTGAGTCAAAGGGGTCTGTAGCTTAGTGGTAGAGCATTCGGCTCTTAACAAATGCAGTTTGAAGGAAACCGAAAGGTCGGGGGTTCAATCCCCTCCGGACCCATAATGAACAATCGCACTGATTCAAAGGTGCTCGGGCTTGTCGAGGTTGTGATTTTCAGGGACAAGAACGGTCATGCAGTAGAGATACAGGCTAAAGTAGACACAGGGGCGGATTATACTTCTATTGACGAATCCCTTGCAATCCAGTTAGGACTGGGACCAATAGTGGATACAAAAAAGATTAAGTCTTCTCATGGGGTTAGTGTCAGGCCTGTGGTGGAATCAAGGTTTGAACTCAGAAATATGAGCATTGAGATAAAAGCAAATCTCACAAACAGGGACCATCTAAGATACCCCATGCTTATAGGAAAGGATATAATGAAAAAATATGGATTTATGGTGAACCCTGATCAGGAACCTAAAGTAATGATTAATAAGGCTCCCTTGAGTGACTACACTGCTGCATTAATCTCCCAGGGCTCAAAGAGCTCACTCTGGACAATTGAAGAGATGAGCAAGTATTTCAAGAGGGTGGACAACCTCAATCTGAAGAGCATAGAGATTAGGCTGGATCCCACTAATCCAGTGATATATTATGAAGGAGCCCCATTGCAGAAATATGACTGCGTTTACGTCAAGGGCTCATTCAGGTTTGCCCAGGTTATGGAGACAATTACCCGATTTTTGCACAAGGAAGCATATATGCCCATTAGCCCTGAGAGCTTTTCTATTGTGCATGACAAGCTTGCTACCCATTTGGTTCTTCAGGAGAATAATATGCCTATGCCAGGCACTTATTTTGCATCATCCAGTGAGGCAGCCAAAAAATTGCTAAGATCATTGAATTACCCGATTATCCTTAAATTTCCAAAAGGCACTCAAGGCAAGGGAGTGATGTTCGCTGATTCCTTTGCATCTGCAAACACCATCTTAGATGCATTGGTATCATTAAAGCAGCCCTTCATAATCCAGGAGTTTATTGCCACAGCAGGGGAAGACATAAGAGTAATTGTGATTGGAAATGAGATTGCAGCTGCTATGAAGCGCAAGTCTGTTGACGGTGACATAAGGAGCAATATCCATCAGGGGGGATATGGTGAGAAATTGAAACTGGACTCAAAAACCACTGCAGTCTGCCTCAAAGCTGCCAAAATCCTCAAAGCTGACATCTGCGCCATCGACCTGCTGGAGGGTGCCAGAGGCCCACTCATAATTGAAGCAAACATCTCTCCTGGCCTGCAGGGGATTACCAAAGCCACACAAACAAATGTCGCAGCAAAGATTGCCAAATTCCTGTATGAAAAAACCGTAGAGTTCAAGAGAGAGAAAAAAACAGGTGACACCTCCAAGCTCTTTGAGGAGCTTGGGCTCTCTAATAAAGGCAAGAACGATTCGATTATCACACAGCTCAACATGAGGGGCAACTCAATAGTGCTGCCAGAATTGATATTAAAAAAGGCCAAGTTTCTGGATGGAGAGGAAGTGGACATCCACTTTGATGATGGCCTAATCTCCTTGAAGCGTTTTCTGAAAAGCAAGAATAATGAGCTATAAACTCCTACTCAGAATAAATTATCTGCCCAATTATGAACGAACATTTCTGTTGATACCAAGAGCACAAAAAATATTAGTTTTCAGAACCGAAAGATTTATAAATGATTAATCACAATCAAGTAGTAACATGGAAACTCAATATGATGTGGTGGAAAAAGAGGATTTTGAGGCAAGGATTAATGCCGGCTTAAAGAAAGAACCTCAGATGTACTCCCAGAATGAACTGGAGTCTTTTGTGCATGCAATCACTCAGATAAATCATTTTATCGATCAAGAAAAGCCAGACATAATCCTTGCACCAATGATGGGAGCAGTGCCTCTCGTGGATGCACTCAATGCCCTCAATCCCCATTTTGAAAACAATAAAGTCTATTATGTGCCAGCTTCCAGCTCCCTGCAATCATTAAACAACATACTCCCTGGAGCAGTTAAGAATGTGCTTGAAGAGGCTGTGCCTGCTGAATTCCCAGGCAGGCTGAAAATCTTCTCCATTGATGAGGTTGTGAGTGGGGCCTCTGCTGTGAGGCTGAGGAATAAGGTGAATTTAGGCCTCAGAAGATTTGCAAGAGAGAGAGGACTCACAAATGAAGAGGTTGCTGATATTGAATACACCCAGATTGGAATGGAGCATGGCCTGCATAAAGCCAATGGCAAGGACTGGAACAATGGTTATAAGCAACTGAGAGATTTAGGGCTTGTGGTTCCTTTTGAGGTTGACAGGATAATCACAATGGACAATCCAAAATTCTGCCCTGTGCGCTACAAAAGGCACCCTTATGATCATGCGAGGAACACTCCAATTGTGGACCCAAAGATTAAAGTGCCCAAAGAATATGTGAGGCTGCTTCATGACATGGCGTCTGTTGCAGGGGCAGATCCTAACATGGCAGGCCCAAAAAATCTCAAAAAGATACTTGAGCATCAGAGATTTGTGCCATTGAGGTACAAGACATGAGAAAAAAAGAGGGATTGAGCATGACCAGAAAGCCCCAGCTCTGGACTCAATCAGAGCTGGAATCATTTGC
>Ga0164318_10008198_pt1 | contig 10160 bp, 8 predicted proteins | sample GuaBasSedimGuay9_FD_113734 | JGI IMG/M metagenome (GOLD analysis project Ga0164318, IMG submission 113734) | Subseafloor sediment microbial communities from Guaymas Basin, Gulf of California, Mexico - Guay9, Core 4571-4, 0-3 cm | ecosystem: Environmental > Aquatic > Marine > Hydrothermal vents >...
ATCCTTTGACGAGCTTGTTCTTGTGCTCATAAAAGCGCCGCTCCAGGTTATTGGTTACCCCCAGATACATCACTTTATTGTTCCAATTTGTGAGCAGATACACATAATATGTCACAGTCATGGACATTTAAGATTTCTCCCTTCGGTCGAAATGACAATATGGGCGTGAACGGTTACATTAGCTTTACCTTTTTATCTATAACGTTTGAAAAAATCAAGGAATAATGGGAAAATATCTAATCGGAACAGAACATTTCTTCCCAGGATTCAAGGGCCATATCATCAAGTTTTCGCCACATACGCAAGCCCGAAGCCCCAATTTTTTCCAAGGCGGTTTTTGACCCACCATAATTTTGACTACTAAAAAGAAGCACCCGTAGATTTTTTATTTTATCGCAAGTCCTGTGCCGTAGATTTTTTGCACTCTCTACTTGACCTCTGCCCTCGGATATCCGGGCAAGACGTTCATAGCCTGGCCAATACGTCTCATGTCTTTTTAAAAAAGAGCGCCACATCACAACCGCTTCTGGAAAATTTTCAAAATATTCGTAGGATAAAGCAAGCAGTAAAGGGCATGCCTCTCCTTCCGTCTTACAAAAAGGGGAAACAAGCATCTCTTTAGGTGATAACAATTCCTCACCTCGCACCAATCCACTTAAGTAGGCTCCGGGAGCCGGCACCAGCCTCCCATTTTTTGCGAGCATTGGAACCGGTCTTTCTTTATTTCCATTTTCCTCTTCGCCACTATATAAAAAGGGGAATTTCCCCGTAATTATTTTTAAACCCAATGCCTCTGCATCAGCCTCCTGTCCTAAACCATAGGCTGAAAAATTGATCCATCTACCTCTATGTGCTTCCAGATGATTTGGTGCCTGTTGAATTATTTTCCCATAAAGATCGAGTGCCTCTTCATATCTTCCTGCCAAGCCAAGGGCATAGCCTTCACACAGCAGTTTTTTTTCTTCCCCCCACTTCCAATTATCGCCTGCACAAATTAAAGAAAGAACTTTTCCCGCTACTTCAGTCTCGCCCGTGTCAAGAAGCAGATAGGCCTGTTTCAGCTTAAGCCTTGCCGAAGAGGGATAAATAGATAGTGCCCCTTCAAGCAAAACAACAGCCTCTTCCCACATATTCTTGTCAAGGTAACTATCGATCAACATATCAATAGACCACAGGGACCGGCCCTCAGACCAACAGTGTCTTAGCACCCTGTCAGCCACATCATGTTGACCAAGACCCAAAAGCAACTTCACGCCGGCCTGTAGGAGATCTCTCCTTTTCTCAATCTGGCCGGCCAAAGCAAACAAGGCGTCGTCATATAAACGAAATCTCATCAGGGCACTCATATAACCGGTCGATGTGGCAAGAGAAACATATGAGGCCAATATGTCATCATCCTTAAAAAAATCGTTTTCCCTGTCTAAAAGTCTTTCAACACCTTTTCCGTCCTCGTTTCCCAGATAGACCTTTAACAGAAACTCTCTTCCCTTGTTGTCATTTTCCAGCGCAGTATGCATATCCTCAGTAACTAAAAGGCCTGCCCGATCATAATTTTCAGTCTCTAAAAGCAACTCGATCAAATGCATAGTAATAGCTGGATTGGGCTCAACAAGTAAGAGTTCCTCATAAATGGCAATGGCTGGTGTAAAAAGCTGAAGACGTTCATACACGCGTGCCATAAACAGCAGCCCCATTTTATTGTGAGGTTCTTCTCTCAGAAAAATCCTGAATGTCTCAAGGGCCTTGAGATAATTACGTGAAGCAAAATACAGACGCCCCGAAGTCGCCAAAAGCTGCTTATCAAGCACTTCCGGACGATCATGCCTCAAATCCTCAAGCACTTTGATTGCTGACTGGACATCTCCATTCATCAAATATAAGGATACAAGCTCATTAACACCCCATGTAAGATTATCTGTGTGGTCTTCCCCTGTATTATCGCTGGAAAGCGCCACAAATCTCTTAAATATCTTAATGGCCTTATCTCGATCTCCCACAGCTAAAAGGGCCTTTGCATAATTAGCTAAAAAATCCGGATCATCTTCATATTGAGGTAGCAATTTATGGAAATGAAACAATGAATTCTTTGCTCTTTTCAGACGCAGAAGCCCACAGGCCAGATTAAACTCAAGGTCTTTTCGGTCAGGTTCAATGGCTAAAGCTTTTTGAAAATAAGTTATAGACTCATTAAACCTTTTTTGTGATTCCATGCAACGGGCAAGGCTCTCTAAGACCCCTACCAGGGTCAACTCTTCAGAGATATCCAGCAATTCTTTCCCTGCAACGTGAAAATTTCCCCCCTGGAGACCAAATTCTGTCACCAGCTTATCATAGATGACCGCAGCTTTATCACACTGATCCGAACAGCTCAGAAGTTCTGCAAGAGTGAATAAAGCTTGAATATCATGGGGTCTGGCCTCCACAACATGCTCAAGTTCAGGTATAGCTTGACTTTCTTTATCTAACCGCATTAAAACTAAAGCCAGTTCCCATCTGACTTCTACTAGACCTTGGCGATCTCTTAACAATTCTCTGTAAAGGGCTGCAGCACCATCCAGTTCATTTTTTTTTACCATTTCCCTGGCTTCATCCCAGACCAGCTGCCATGAAGGAGAAACCGCCTCATGAGTTACCTGAATCCTTGCCTGCGGCATGTTACTTTGAGAAATTTTCACCAAATCCTGCCCATTAGCAGTCGGTGCTAAAATGATGAGACATGAAAAAATGCCTACAAGAAGGTTCCTCATATTGGTCCTGTTACGATAGCCATGTTGAATAAAGATTGCGACAACTAAAACTGTTATTATAGTAATATATTTCTAAAAGGCACTTGCAAAATACTAGATCTTGTTCTAATGGTCTGTCACAAAATAAATTATGGTAAGCGTTCACAGGGCACCGCATCTGCTTTGTTGTCGGGCACTTGAAGTACAGGAAGTACGTCTGCGTACCCGTACGCCTCGCATCTGCAGCACCCTGTAAACGCTTACAGTTCGGTGGATTGCGGTAAAACGGGCGTTGTAATCCCGTGAACGATTACAAATTATGCAGTATTCGGCATACTTCACGACAAGTCAAAAGTAGTTTACACTTTAAAGAATGCCCTATTTTTTAACTGGAGAATATACAATGGCGAGAATAACAATAGAAGACTGCCTGGGAAATTTGCATAACCGTTTTGAATTAGTACATCTTGCGATCGAGAGGGTAAAGCAATTACGCAAGGGTGCCCAGCCCTTAGTTAAATGCAAAAACAAGGAAATAGTCCAGGCATTAAGAGAAATTGCCCAAGACAAAGTAAAATTTGAAAATCTGGAAGAATTGGCCCGAGAGGCAGAAGAACAACGAATTTTCCAGGCATTACAGATAGATACCAATCAGGCAGAAGGTTAAAAAAGACCGCTTTTAGGCATTATCAATGAAAAAAGACTACTACGAAATTTTGGAGGTCTCCCGAGACTGCTCATCTGAAGAACTAAAAAAAGCCTACCGGAAGCTGGCATTAAAATATCATCCTGATAAAAATCAGGGTGATAAAGACGCAGAGGAACACTTCAAAGAGGCGGCAGAAGCCTATGAAGTGCTCAGAGATCCGCAGAAAAGGCAGACCTATGACCTTTACGGTCACGAAGGAATAGCCGGAACAGGCTTCAGAGGTTTTTCCGGACCACAAGACATATTTAGTAACTTTGGCGACCTATTTGAAGACCTGTTTGGTTTCTCTGCTACTCACCGAAGACCCGGCGCATCTATGGGGCCGGAGGCAGGTGCGGATCTGAGATACAACCTTGAGGTTGCCTTTGAAGATGCTGCCAGGGGTACTGAGACTGAAATCGAGATAGTTCGTCTTGAATCCTGTTCCGTCTGCAAGGGAACAGGTATGGCCTCCGGGAGCCATCCTGCTACCTGTCCTACTTGCCAGGGAAAAGGCCAAATAATAAGGTCGGAAGGCTTCTTTAGGATCTCATCTACTTGTCCACACTGTTCCGGAACCGGAACGATTATCACAAACCCCTGTAAAACCTGCCAAGGTAAAGGCAGAATCCGGGAGCGACACAAGGTAAAGGTCCGTATTCCCGCAGGTGTAGATACAGGCTCAAGATTGCGCCTCAGGAAGGAGGGTGAAGCCGGTCTCAGGAATGGGCCCAGGGGGGATCTCTACATAGTAATCCACGTAAAACCCCACCACCTTTTCGAACGTCATGGCAATGACATATATTTTCGTCTTCCTATTTCTATTGTTCAGGCGGCTATGGGAGACGAAGTTGAAGTATCCACACTGGATGAACCCCTCAACTTAAAAATTCCGGCAGGGACCCAGACAGGAGAACATTTCAGGCTGAAAGGACTTGGCATTCCTGATATTAGAGGATTTGGAGCCGGGGATCAGATAATTGAAGTTGCTGTTGTAACACCTACCAAGTTGACAGAACGCCAGAGTGCCCTGCTTCAGGAATTCGCTGATATCGAAAAAGAAAAAAAAGAAGGTGGCTTCTTTCGTAAACTGTTTAGACGATCCGAAGCGCATGGGCACTCCGATCAGGAGAGGATGTCTTGAGCAAAAACTCCTTTTCTCATTTGAACAAAAAGGGGCGGGCCCACATGGTGGACGTAAGCCCAAAACCTATAACACAAAGGGAAGCGGTCGCTTCGGGATTGGTGATAATAGGACCTGATGCCTTTAATTTTCTTATTGACAGCAAAACCTCAAAAGGTGATGTTCTGGCTGTAGCCAGGATAGCCGGGATCATGGCTGCCAAAAAAGTGGAAACCTTGATTCCACTTTGTCATCCCTTAACTTTGCAACAAGTAGAGATTGACTTCATTCCAAATCCTGAGAAAAATGCCATAGAAATTTTGGCACGAGCAAAGGCAAAAGGAGCAACCGGCGTAGAAATGGAGGCCCTGACCGCAGTCTCGGTTGCGGCTCTGACCATTTACGATATGTGCAAGTCAGCAGAAAAAAATATAATTATTGAAAAAGTACAATTGGATTATAAAACCGGTGGAAAAAGCGGAACCTGGAAAAGAAAGTTGTAACCGTTCACGGGTTCAAAGGTTCAGGGTTCAAAGGTTCAAGGGCCAAGAGGTTCAGGGTTTACCGAAAATTTGAACCGTTGATTCGTGAGTTCTTCCTGCCCACTCGTCAAGCTTGCGAGGCAGGCGGGAATGGAGAAGGCATGAGAATAAAAAACAACCCTGAACCTCTGAACCCTTACAGAAAGTTCTTAGGAGAATAGCAGCATGGAACAGGCCCAACTGGAATATTTTCGCAAACTACTCCAGAAAAAACTCGATGATCTTTTAGGGGAAGCGGACAAGACCCTGGAAGAGATGACCGACATGAACGACCACTTTCCTGACCCAACAGATCGGGCGTCCGTAGAATCTGATCGTAGCTTTGAGCTGCGTATCAGAGATAGAGAGAGAAAGCTCATAAAAAAGATCAACAAGGCCTTAGAGAGAATCGAAAAAGAGACTTATGGCATCTGTGAAGATTGTGGTGAAGAAATAGGGGCTAAACGCCTGACGGCTAGACCTGTCACAACCCGTTGCATTGAGTGCAAGTCCAAACAGGAGAGGGAGGAAAAGGCCAAAGGCTTATAAATGCTGCAGTTAAATATTGCCTTTCTTTGGCATATGCATCAACCTCTGTACCTTGACCCGACAAGGGATCGCTTTGCGATGCCATGGGTCAGGCTTCATGCCGTCAAGGCTTACTCTGACATGATAGCGTGTCTGGATTCCAGGCCTGATGCAAAGGTAACTTTTAACCTTGTTCCATCCCTTCTTCTCCAGATCCAGTCTTATATACAGGGGAAAACCGACGATTTTCTGGAATTGAGCCGTCGCCCTGCCATCGAGCTTTCCCCTTCAGACCAGGAATTCATCCTGACACATTTTTTTAGCTGCCAATGGCCCACTATGGTAGAATCCCATAAAAGGTACCTGCAACTGCTGGAGTTGCGAGGAAGGGACTTTGGTCCATCTTATACCTCCCAAGTGAGAAAGAAATTTACAACTCAGGACTATTTAGACCTTCAGGTCTGGTTTAATCTCGCATGGATCGGCTTTTCCTCAAAAAAACATCCATTGATAAGCTCTCTCTTTCAAAAGGGACAGTTATTCAGCGAAGAAGAAAAGATGGAACTCCTGGACTTCCATCTTGAACTCATGAAAGGACTCATTGCCCACTATAGTTCAAAATGGATCGAGGGACAGATAGAGATCAGTACCAGCCCATTCTATCATCCTATTCTCCCCCTGCTTATCGATACGGATTTCGGGAAAAGGCCAAGGCCGGGGGCCAAACTCCCTTTGCGATTTACCTGCCCGGAAGACGCCAAAACACAAATGGAAAGAGGTAGGCGCTACTGTAAGGAAGTTTTAGGAAAAACCCCTGTAGGACTCTGGCCATCAGAGGGCTCTGTGGCCCCTGAGCTTATTCCTCTTATTGAAGAGGCCGGATTTTCCTGGACCGCAACAGACGAGGCCATCCTATTTAACTCACTTGAGAAAATCGAACATCAGAGTCTTTTTCAGCCTTATAGAGTGGAAATAAACGGCTGTGGTACTGACATGGTCTTTCGGCACCATAAGCTTTCAGATCTGATAGGTTTTGTTTATCAGAAAAATCATCCTCAGGCTGCAATCACTGATTTTGTCTCCAGGCTAAAAAAAATCTGTAACGGTCTTCAGGGAATGGACCGTTCACCTTTTGTTGCTATAATTCTGGATGGAGAAAATCCATGGGAGTATTACCAGGACGGTGGCGAATCCTTCTTAACTGGCCTATATGATGCAATTATCACAGAACCAATGCTTGAACTTGTGACCATTGGTCAGTATCTGAAAGACCATCCGCCGACATGCACCTTGCCGGGGCTATATACAGGTTCTTGGATAAACCATGATTTCGGCATCTGGATCGGTGGGCAGGACGAAAACCGGGCATGGGAAATCCTGGGTCGTGCAAGAAAGGCAGTGGACAATGCCGGAAAACAGGAAAACATAACTGAAGAGGCAGTGAATGTGGCCATGGAATCTATTTATGCTGCTGAAGGCAGTGACTGGTTCTGGTGGTATGGAGACCAATTTGAGACTGATTATGCCTATGGGTTTGACCACCTCTTCCGGACTCATCTCAAAAAGGTCTATAATAGCCTTAATATGACAGTTCCTGATGAACTGCTAAGTCCGATCAGGGCTCCAAAACCAGCAACACCTACTACTGAACCAACGTGTTTTATATACCCACAAATTGATGGCCGTGTGAGCTGTTATTGGGAATGGAGAGGTGCAGGATCACTGACCTTGGGAAGCCAGGGGGGGGCCATGCATTCCGGGGCGAGTTCGCTGGCTGAGATTGCCTATGGTTTTGATCTTGAGTCGCTTTATCTGAGGATAGATCCCAAAGAGGGGAGCTTTGATGCTTGGGAGCCGGATCTCGGCCTCATGATAACTATCTCATCTAAGGCTATAATAACTATCGAACTGGTTCCCAACCGGTTCATAGACCTTCTTAATGAAAAAATCAGGATTTTCAAAAATGGAAAGGCACTTGTTTCCAGTGAAACAGGTGTAAAGTGCGCTGTAAAAGAGTTGGCAGAGGTGGCAATACCTTTTGTACTTCTGGACTCCAACCCCAAAGATGAAGTAACCTTTTATATTGAAACAATAAAAAATAAATTGGTGAGAGATAGATGGCCTCGGGAGGGCTACATAGTGCTCCACGCACCTGATAAAGACTTTGAACGCAGACTCTGGCTGGTTTGAAGGCCACTATTCATACTCCTTTGCAAAGGACGGGGAGTAAATAATTACGTTTGAGGGATTAGCAAATGCCCGAACTACGCAGGGATACAATCATAGGCCGATGGGTTATTATTGCCAAGGAAAGAGGAAAGCGCCCCTACGACTTTGTCATTGAAAAAGACAAGACCAAGGGCGGGTTCTGTCCTTTATGTTCTGGAAATGAACACACCACTCCGCCGGAAGTTCTGGCCTATGGACGGCCGGGCTATTCTCCCAATGGACCCGACTGGACCCTCAGGGTAGTTCCGAACAAATTCCCCGCACTAGTTATAGAAGGAGATCTGGACAAACGAGGCGAAGGTATTTACGATAAAATGAATGGGATCGGTGCCCACGAGGTTATAATAGATACCCCAAGGCACGATGAAACCATCCCCATGATGTCTCATGAACAGCTTATCCAGTCCTTTTGGGCCTACAGGGACCGGATGCTGGATTTGGCACAAGATTCCCGCTTTCGCTACATAATAATTTTTAAGAATTTTGGCCTGGCTGCAGGTGCTTCTCTAGAACATTCACATTCCCAGCTTATTGCTCTTCCTATCGTACCTCACCGGATACAGGAAGAAATCCAAAGCTCTTTGCATTATTATGAATTTAAGGAACGCTGTATCTTTTGTGACATCATTCGTCAGGAAAAATCTCAAGGCATAAGAATAGTATGTGAAAATAATGATTTTATCACAGTCTGCCCCTTTGCGCCCCGTTCGCCTTTTGAGATGTGGCTGATGCCTAAAAGACATCAATCTTCTTATATCACCATGGACAACAATCAATTTCATTCATTAACAGACCTTTTTCTGGAGACAATGCGGCGTCTCGACAAAGCCCTTCCTGAAGTCCCTTACAATTATATGTTACACACGGCTCCAGCACGTAGTCCTTTCCTGGAACATTATCACTGGCATATAGAGATACTGCCAAAACTGACCATGGTAGCAGGGTTTGAATGGGGTACCGGATTTTATATCAATCCTACCCCGCCTGAAGAATCCGCACAATTTCTCAGAGAAATTAATTTGGATTAATGAAATTTCACTATATAGATCAAAATATTTGTTGTATATAAATAGTGCCTGAACGAAAATCCCTCTTTTTGTCATTTCGACCGTAGGGAGAAATCTTTAATGCCTGTATTTTCAGTATGATAAGATTTCTCGCTTTGCTCGAAATGACAGTTTTGGTTAGTTTTCGTTCAGACACTAAATATGATAACCGTTTACGGGTTCAAGGGTTCAAAGGTTAATAGGTTCGGGGTTTACCGAAAATTTGAACCGTTGATTCGTGAATTCTGGATGAAGAAGGCGTGAGAATAGAAAACAACCACCAACTTCTGAACCCTGAACTTTTGAACCTTTACAGAAAGGTAACCCTGAACGGTGAACCATGAATCTGTGCCTATATTAATAATAATGGCCTGGAAGGTGATCTATGAATAAATACAAAATACTCGTAGTTGACGATGAAGAGAGCATTCATCTCCTTTACAAGGAAGAGTTGGAAGAAGAAGGCTATGAAGTCCACTCGGCGATGAGCGGAGAAGATGCCCTTAAGGCCTTTGACGCTCAGAAACCGGACCTTGTCATCCTGGACATCAATATGCCTGGTATGGACGGCATAGAAGTGCTGCGGCAGATGAAACAGAAAAAGCCTCAGGTGCCTGTTATCTTGAGCTCCGCCTATCCTGAGTATAAACAGGATTTGGCATCGTGGGCCTCTGACGACTATATAGTCAAGTCCTTCAACTTAGATGATCTTAAGTCTTCTGTTCGCAGAAATTTAACAAAATGAGGCAAAAAGGAAGATTGTGTGGATGACTTCAGGCAATTAAGTCTACTTGTGGTTATTGCATTTTTGATGTTGCCATCTTAAGGGTCACTGTCTGAAAACCCGAATCACCTGAAACGTATACATTAACTCCATATTTCTTTTTCAAAAGCCGCAAGATATTAAGGGTAGGCTCTCTATCTAGAGGTAAATGCAGGGCCTTACCGTTGTGACCGATGCGAAGAGCCAAGTCCCCATTCTCCTGAAAAGTCTGAATTGACATTTCCATATTATCAAGGGTTGACATCTGCCTCATCAATACTTGACATAGACCTAAAAACGCATTGGCCCACTCTGAATAATATCCCTGAAGTGGCGGAAGACCGGGAGATAATGATACGTGCTTGTTTATTTTTTTGAAAAAGGAATAGATATCCAGAGTTCTTAGCTCATCCTCTATCAAGCTGTTCAAAGAAAACGGCACAGCAACTCCCATTGTCTCCTTTTTCCTTCTGCGAGCAATGGTCCGGCAAAATTCCGTCATTTGATCTGTTATGGTCTGAATTGACTCGATATCA
>Ga0164318_10008199_pt1 | contig 10159 bp, 10 predicted proteins | sample GuaBasSedimGuay9_FD_113734 | JGI IMG/M metagenome (GOLD analysis project Ga0164318, IMG submission 113734) | Subseafloor sediment microbial communities from Guaymas Basin, Gulf of California, Mexico - Guay9, Core 4571-4, 0-3 cm | ecosystem: Environmental > Aquatic > Marine > Hydrothermal vents...
CAATTGGCACTGCTCCAAGTGATATTATTGCTTCTGGAAGAATACATTTATCTAAAGGTATGCCTGCTACTGCAAAACTTGTGCAATATGGTGGATGTGCATGAATTACAGCTTTTATATCTTCTCTTGCCCTGTAAACTTCTGTATGCATCTTTATCTCACTTGAGGGTTTATATCGTGAATTCTTTGATATAACATTCCCATCCATATCAATTTTTATTATCATTTCAGGGCACATAAATCCCTTACTTACACCTGTAGGAGTAGTTAATATTTCATTTTTACCTATTCTTACAGTAATATTGCCATCATTTGCAGCTACATAACCACGTGTCCATATCCTTTTGCCAATATCAATAATTAATTGCTTTAATTTAAATTCATTTTTACTCATTTTTTTTCTCCTTAATTAATCAAAAATTTTGCAAGGATTAAATGCCAGATTAGGACCGCCAGCCTTTTTCAATTTTTTTATTACATTAAGTTCAGCGTCACATAATCCAAGTTTCAAAAAAATTTTTTTAACAATCCCTATTCTATGTTTACCTGAAATTATGTTATTTAATTTTATTGTTTCAATAAAAAATAGCCAATTTGTAATAAAATTACAACAACTTTTTTTACAAAGCCGGTTGTTGATTTTATTATAACAATTTTCTTCTCATTTTAGCCTCATATCCTATAATACTATAAGGTTTTTGGCTATTATCGTAAATTTAAGACTTGACTACGAAAACCGAAAATAATAGATGTTTTTCTTTAATCATTAAATTTTTTTAAAACAGAGCCAAATATTTATTGACAATAAAATTTAATTTTATATAATAATAACAATTCAGACTTTCTAAAAAAATGTAGAAACAGGACTTTAGTTCTGTTGAAATATAATTTGTAGTGAACAGACATACCTGTTCACTACTTAAAAACCGCAAGTAAGTGATAATTTTTTTAGTTTTTTAGAGAGCCTGAAATATTACATATAATAGTTATTCAGTTATGGAAAAGAAGAGTATATTAGTTGTAGATAATACAACCTCATTAGTAAGTCCGTGGAAAAATGACCTCAGGAAATATTTTAACTTAATAGAAGCTGTAGGCGGATTTGAAGCTTTAGCTAAATTAAGACAAAGTGAGTTTTCACTTGTAATTATTAATCTTTCTATTCATACTTTTGATGGGATTGATGCAGTTAGAAAAATTAGAGAAAAGCATCCAAAGATACCAATAATAGTGCTTGCAAATAAATCTGACCTGCGATTTATAAAAAATGCTGCAATGTATGGAATTCATGGATATTTTCTTTTTCCTATAAAAGTTAACGAGCTTTTAAACTTGGTCCAAAAATTAACAGGTGTAGACCTCATAGAATTTGTAGATGCCTTAACAAACGAGAAAAAAGAAGAAAAGAAAGAAAAGAAAACAAATAATGAAGAATTGCAAGATGTGCCTGCTATGTATTATGAAGGGCAAAGTTATCTTGCACGTGGTGAAATTCAAGAGGCTATAAATATATTTAACCAGATTTTACAGGTAAAAAGACTTAAAGATACTTGGCGGAGATATATTGAAGATTCTTATTTTCAATTAGGAAGATGTTATATGAAACTATTTGATTATAAAAAAGCTATAGAATTTCTGTCACAATTTATCCAAAAAGCCCCTACAAGCCAGTATAATAAAAAAGCATATTTTCTTACCGCTGAATGTTACGAAAAATTGAATGATACTTCCAGAGCAATTAGTATTTACAAAAAACTTGTTAATATGCCACCTTATGATTCTGTTTCTACTCAGGCACGAAAAAAATTAAAAAAGTTCCAAGTATTATAAAATTTTTTTGAACTTTTTTTCTTCTCCATCGTTTAATATAAAAGGAAAGTGAATGGAAAATAACATTTCACAATCTGAAAAAGATGAAATTTTAATTGAAAAGTATAAAAATGGTGATAAAAGCTCTTTGGAAAAGATATATATAAAACATAAAAAAAGTTTACTTAAATTAATATGGTATTATGTGCATAATATAGAAGACGCAGAAGATATTCTGCAAACGGTCTTTGAAAAATTAATTAAAAATATATATAAATATAAAAAACAAGAAGGAACGAGTTTTAAAACATATCTTTACAAAATAACAATAAATAGCTGTAAGGATTTTTTAAGGCGAAAGAGCATTCGGAATTTACTTAAATTAGATTCAATTAAAGAAGTTGGTGAGATTGATAAGAATATAAATAAAATTGAGAGAAATGAAATCATAAGACAGATACACAAAAGTGTGCGAAATTTACCAGTAAAATACAGAGATGTAATTATATTAATTTACTATGAAAATTTAAAATATGAGGAAGTAGCAGATATTTTAAATAAGCCTGTTGGCACAATTAAATCAAGGTCTAATTATGCATTAAATTTATTAAGAAAAAAATTGGAGGAGTTTAAATATGAATTATAATTTAATTAAGTTATTAAAACAAGCATCTGCAATAAATATTACACCATCTAATGAAACTGACACTAAAATAAGAGAGATAATCTATAATTCTGAAATTTCACCGTATTCACGTTGGAATACATTTTTAAAACCTGCTTTTGCTATTGTTGTAGTTTTCCTTATTTTAATTATAGTTAGAAATATCTTTTACCCTGCCTATATTTACAATAATGTAATGTCCACAATAATGGAAATACAAAGAGAAAAAGATGTTAATAAAGCATTAAGTTTATATTCAGATGAATTTTTCTATATTTTGTCAAAAGAAAAATTTAAAAATAATATCAAGACCCTTTTTACATATTATAATAAAATAAAATATATTCCTGAAAAATATAAAGTTATATTAAAAAAGAATACTTTATTAATAGAAAATATAGTCTATTACGAAGCATATCCTAAAAGCAAAAAGTTTGCTCAAATTGTCTATAAGGGAAGAGAACGCATCTATTTTAAAAAAGAAGATGATAAATGGAGAATTGTTGCTTGGATATATGATATCTAAATTTTAAAAAAAGGAGGTGATTTAAAATGAAAAATCTAAAAATATTTATGCTATTTCTTATTATTGTATCACTATTTTATTTAACAAGTTGTGGAAAAAAGGAAGCAGCTAAAATTTCTACAAAAAAGATACTTGAAGCAAAAGTTACTCTTGTTATAGGTAAAGCCTATCTTCTAAGAGAAAATGAACCTGAAAGAATTGCTTTAAAAATTGGTATGCGATTAAAGCCTGCTGATGTAATAATAACAGGGAAAGAGACTACTGTTAATGTTGTTATAGCGAATTATGGGATTTTTAAAATTAAAGAGAATTCCCGTATCTCTTTCAAAAATTTACTCATTGTTGATAAAGAAAATAACATAGCAAGATTAAAGCTCGCTGCAGGAAAAGTTGTGCTGGGTTTGAAAAAATTAGCTAAAGATTCAGTATTTGAAGTTGAAACACCAACTGCTGTTGCTGGGGTAAGAGGAACATCATTTCTTGTATCAGTAAAAAGAGGAGATACTTCAGCTTTTCCATATTTTGTTAAGGTCTCAAAAGAAAAAGAGATTATAACAAAGGTGGGTGTCCTTACAGGAAAAGTGGAAATTATTAATCCCAAAAATTCTGAACAACGATATATGATTAATCCATTAAAACAAGCAACACTTATAAATGACGATTTTGAGAATATAAAAATTGAAAAGATTACAAAACTTACTTTAGATGAGATAAAAGAAATAAAAGAACTCAGTGAAATGAAACAGCTTAAACTTAAGGAAATTTCCGAAGAGATTACAAGTATTGAGCCTGAGATAGAAGATGCGATGAAAACAGAAATTAAGACAAAAACTGAAATTAAAACAGAAGCTGAAGATTTAAGTAAAACTGAATCTGCATTAGAAAAAGAAAAAATTAAAGCTCAAAAAGAATCCATTAAACGAATAAAAAAGACAAAAAAAGAGACAAGCAAATATCTTGAAGATGAAGAAACCTGGTAATAAATTTTTAGAGTTCATTATGCCAGAAGAAGCAATAGTTTATATAAAATTGGTGGGAAATTATAATTTAAGGAATATTCTAAATTGCAGTGCTCATATTTTTACAAATTTTTGATTTGTGAATACAATTTTTAAGTTCAGATTTCCTCAGTAACGAAGATTGAACTGTCAAAATTTTGCTTGTAGGGGCTTGATAACTTAGACTTTCATCTAATTCTTCTGCTTGTTTAATAGGTTATCATATTTTATGCTTAAAACTAAGCATTCACTCGTCATTACTAACTCTTCCTATATACACTTGACTATAAATTTTATATAATTTATTATAATAATTCAAATTTTCTAAGAAATGTAGAAACAGGACTTTAGTCCTGTTGAAATATAAAATATAACAGAATTTAGAGGGAAGGTTCGCCTGTTCCCTACTTAAAAACTGCAAGGAAATAATAATTTTTAGAAAACTTAAAATATTACAATTTGTTTTAAAAGGAGATATATATGAAATATGCAAAGGATATAACTGAATTAATTGGAAACACCCCATTAGTAAAGATTAATAAACTTGTGCCTGAAGATGTACTTGTTCTTGCCAAACTTGAGTTTTTCAATCCCTTATCTTCTGTGAAAGATAGAGTAGCTTTTTCTATGATAAATGAAGCAGAAAAGAGTGGAAAAATTGATAAGGAGACTATTATAATTGAACCTACATCAGGTAATACAGGTATTGGTTTAGCATTTATATGTGCAGTAAAAGGATATAAGTTAATTTTAACAATGCCAGAAAGTATGAGTATTGAAAGGCGAAAGTTGTTAAAACGACTTGGGGCAGATATAGTATTTACCCCTGCACAGAAGGGGATGACTGGTGCAATAATTGAAGCAGAAAAATTAGCTAAAAAATATAAAAAATCTTTTATTCCACAACAATTTAAGAATCCTGCAAATCCTGAAATACACAGTAAAACTACTGCGGAAGAAATATGGAAGGATACTAATGGTAAGATTGATATTTTCGTAGCTGGGATAGGTACTGGTGGGACTATAACAGGTGTTGGTAAGGTATTAAAAGAACATAAAAAAGATATAAAAATAATAGGTGTAGAACCTGATGCTTCAGCAGTAATTTCAGGTGGTAAACCAGGCCCTCATATGATTCAAGGTATTGGAGCTGGATTTATTCCTGATGTATTAAAACTGGATATATTGGATGAAGTGATAAAAGTTAAGGATAAAGATGCTATGAAAACTACACTGAGACTTGCTCAACAAGAAGGTATATTTGTAGGTATCTCTGCTGGTGCTGCAATGTGGGCTGCAATCCAATTGGCAAATAGAAATGAAAATAAAGGAAAAATAATTGTTGTGATATTTCCTGACTCAGGTGAAAGATACCTTTCTATTGATTTATTATAATGTCAAAAATGTTTTATTCCAATATGTATCATTTCTACATTTCGTGTGGATTTATCCTCTGTATGCTGAAAACAGCCAATTATCTTAAAAAGGCAGAAAAATTAATCATCTATAAAATAATTTACCTTCGCAATGAGGAACTGGTAAAAAAACTTCATTATTTAACAATATTTCCATTTTATTGGCGCAGGGAAAATAAAGATAGTAAGCTTACATCATTTTTATTACTCTGGTGGGATAAAGAGATAGGGGAGAAAGAAAAGAGAAAGATTCTGTTTCCTTTTTGGTGGTATTTTAGTAGTGAGAGATATACATCTTATACTCTTTTTCCTTTATTTACTTTTGGTAGTTCTTCTGATAAAAGAGAAGGACATATTATTATTACACCATTATTTTGGAATATATATAAAGAGGAAAGTAAGTTTAGTTGTATACTTCCTTTTTGGTGGAGTATTGGGAAAGGTGATTATAAAAAAACAAAAATTCTTTTTCCTTTTTATTGGAAATTTCAAACAAAAACATCATCAAAAATAATTCTATTTCCTTTATATTATTATAGAAGTAGAGGAGTATATTATAGAAAATGGTCTATTTTATATCCTTTTTTTCAATATATAAAAGAGAATAATAGAAAAGAGTATTATTTTGGCTGGCCATTGATAATTTATCAAAAAGATATAGATTATTGTTATTTTAGTTTTTTCCCGATAATCTGGTATTCCTACAAACCTAATAGAAAATATTTTGGATTAATACCATTATTTTTTTATTCAGAAAAGTCCAATAATAAGTATTTTAGTATTTTATGGCCACTTTATACGCATAAGAAAATTAACAATTATTATACATCAAATAATGTTATATGGAAAACTATTTTTTATGATGATTATTATAATGGAGATTATGAATTTAGATTATGTTATTATCTATTTTATCGTGTGAAATTGAAAGGAGAAAGAGAACATGGTTTTATGCCTTTTTATTCAAGTTATAATGGTAAGGATGGTAGTAAAAGTTTTTCTTTATTACTTTATTTCTTTAATTATCATAAGAAAAAGCTCAAAAAAGTAGATGATTATTATGAAGAAGTAAATATATTTTGGTTTATTCGGATACTATCAAATAGAGACTATCTTAGAAAAAAATATGGAAAATCTATTCTGAAGGAATTATAATAAAGTAGTTATGGTAAAAAGAATCAATTTTTTATTAATATTATTATTTATTTTTACAGAGAGGTAATGTCATTTTTGTTAAGGAAAAAATTAACAATATTTTGGGGGAGTTGACAATAATTTTTAATTAAGTATTTTAAGTATAAATAAAATGGCAGAAAGATATAAAGATTGGCTAAAACAGAGTGAATCTGATTTAAAACATTCAAGAAATGCATTGAAGGATGGTGACTATGAATGGTTATGTTTTGCAGCACAACAGGCAGCAGAAAAAGCTGTAAAAGCTTTATTTATGAAAATTAATAAAGAAGCATGGGGCCATACTGTAAGTATTTTGTTATCTAATTTACCAGAGAATTTAAAGCCTGAACAAAAATTAATAGATAAAACAAAAATTTTGGATAAACATTATATACCGGCGAGATATCCAAACGGATTTGAGATGGGAGCACCTGTGGATTTTTATACAAAAGAAGAGGCAGAAAATTCAATTAAAATTGCAGAGGAAATTATTGAATTCTGTAAAAGTAATATCAGTTAATAAAGATTTCGTCCTGCACTGGCTACAGCATTACATTAATACCAAGATAAAGAATAATATGAATGTTAAAGCAGTATATTTATTTGGCTCTTTTGCAGATAATACTTATTTGCCATCAAGTGATATTGATTTATTGATAGTATTAAAAAAATCTACCAAGAAAGTTATTGATAGAATCCCAGATTTTATTCCTGACAAATTACCCGTAGGATGTGATGTTATTCCACTCACTGAAGAAGAATTGAATAACCAGTTAAAACAGGGCAACTCATTTTTTAAAAACATCCTTTCCAATGGGAAATTATTATTTATCAGAAATTAAGAACACTTATTTTTATAGCTATTTCTCTCTCTTCCACTATTCTTTCTCTTATCCAAGCTCTTATCCGCTTTAATCTTTTCATCCTTATCCATATCCATTCCTTATTCTTTATCTCTAAAAATTATAAATCTTCTCATCCTTATTCCAGTCCTCCTTCCACCTATCTTATTTTTGACCCTAACCAATTACCACACCTCTGCAATTTAAACCTTCTCCTTCTATTCTGGATTACAAATCCCTTCTCCATCATTACAAATCAACTCATAACAAAGAACTACTCCATATCAAAAGACATAAATCCTTGTTGCAGAGTGAATAAAATTAATGCACCATTAAAAGCATATATAGAAATTTTTTTAAAGTATTTTCTCTGGATATAGGATTACTTGGTAGACTGGTAAATATAGATATTCAATATTAGGTGATAAAATATTTATAGAATATTTAATGAATACAAAGGAGCATTTGTAGAAAATTATGTTGCGCAACAGAACATCACTTTTAAATTTAAAAAAGATAGAAAAATAATAAATATTTCATTATATGCGATTTCATTATTAAAAAATAAATTAGAAACAGAAGTTTAATTTTTTCATACATTAATCATCCGTCCCAGAACTTTTTATAAACAAAGACTCTGTTCAGGGTTGGGAGCTAAGGCGATTAATAAGAAGATGTAAGTATTACTATATATGGGAGATGGAGTGACAAATCCCACACCAGAAATAACAGGGAGTGCTGCTTAATTGAAAATTTTTCAACATTCAACTAATAAATTTTCATAAGGATATAACTCTGCCTTTATACAGAATTGTATATAGAAAATCATCATTTCTCCCAAAAATTTGCAAAAATATTGACATAAAATTTGAAAGTGATAATATAAAAGAAAATGAAGAGGAAAGCAAACAATAGATTAAAAATTTTTGTTGGAATTCGGAATCACTTTAAAGAGATAAAACCAGAAATTGCCTTTGATTTTCCTATCAGTAGTTGAAAAAGTGGCTTGCCTTGCCGATTTATTGCTTAATACTATTGTAAAAATAGAGAATGGGGTTAATAAAAACCCTACAATAGAAACATTAACAAAAATCGCCAAAGCATTAGAACTTAGCGTGGCTGATTTAATAAGGTAAAAACTATGGAAAATCTATTAAACAATTTAAAATTATTTAAACAATTTTTGCCGGATTCTTATACTGCTTTTAAGAATAAGATAGGTTTAATTGATGAAAAAGGAGAATTTATCAGCGAGAAAAAAGAAGTTGTGCTTTCTTGGCCCTATAAAGATTGTGTTTTAGAAGGCGGAATGACAAAAGAAGACCAAAAACGCGATGAAATTTTCTGGAATGAAATTTTAGCGCCAGATGAAATCAGTCGTCTTTTTGACCCTAAAGTTTTTACCAACGCAAAACGAATTGACGCCAAAGGTGAGCATAAATTTGATGGCTTTCGGACAGATGAAAATGGTGACATTAAAGATAACTTAATTATTAAAGGCAACAATCTTTTAGTTCTCCACTCTCTCAAAAAACGCTTTGCTGGGAAAGTGAAATTGATTTATATAGATCCGCCGTATAATACCAAAAATGATAGTTTTAAATACAATGATAGTTTCAATCATTCTACTTGGCTTACTTTTATGAAGAATCGGCTCGAAGTTGCAAAGGATTTGTTAAGAGAGGATGGAAGCATTTATGTTCAAATGGATGTAAAAGAGGCTCACTATTTAAAGATTATAATGGACGAAGTGTTTGGAAGAGATAATTTTAGAAGTGAAATTATTTGGGATACATCCATTCCTTATGTTGCAGGTAATAAGTGGTTGTCTAATAATTGGATTTATTCTCATTCTCAAATTTTTTATTATGCTAAAAACAAAGAAAGAGTTGCTTTTAATAAACTTACTTTTGATGTAAGACAACCCTCGGGAGATATATCAAAAAACCTTTTAAAGATATCTGGACAGATATAAAAAATTTTTCTGGTTTTTTAGGTGCTAAAGATTACAAAATGGAATTTAACACTAGAAAACCAGAACATTTAATACAACGCATCTTACTAGCTTCTTCTAATGAGGGAGATTTAATTATGGACTTTTGTCTTGGTTCAGGTACTACAGCTGCAGTTGCTCATAAAATGAGAAGACAATATATAGGAGTTGAACAACTAGATTATGGAAAAGCTAGTGCTGTTACAAGGCTAAAAGATGTTATTAGAAATAATGATCCTGATGGAATCTCAAAAGAAGTCGGCTGGAAAGGTGGTGGAGATTTCGTTTATTTAGAACTCCTAAAATGGAACCAAAATTTTGTTGAAAAAATACAAAAAGCCAAAACAAAACAAGAACTAAAAAATCTTTGGGAAACAATGAAGAAAAAAGCCTTTTTAAGCTATAAGGTCGATGTTAAAACAATTGATAAACATGCAAAAGATTTTGAAGATTTATCAATTGAGGATCAAAAAAGATTTTTGCTTGAGTGCTTGGATAAAAATCATCTTTATGTCAATTACAGCGAGATTGATGATGAGGAGTATGGGGTAAGTGAGGATGGTAAGAAATTAAATATGGAGTTTTATGGAAGATGACCATGCTCTATGAAGCTTTTAATTCAATGAAAAATACTCTCCTGCCTAAAAGCCGATGGTTCGGCAGACATATAGACCAAATTTTTCAGAAAAATGAACAAAAATTATGACAAAAAATAATTTTCAAAAAGGTGAAATAG
>Ga0164318_10008200_pt1 | contig 10158 bp, 8 predicted proteins | sample GuaBasSedimGuay9_FD_113734 | JGI IMG/M metagenome (GOLD analysis project Ga0164318, IMG submission 113734) | Subseafloor sediment microbial communities from Guaymas Basin, Gulf of California, Mexico - Guay9, Core 4571-4, 0-3 cm | ecosystem: Environmental > Aquatic > Marine > Hydrothermal vents >...
ACTTACAAGAAGAAGCTCTTTTATTACCTCCTGTTGATCTTGACGCTTTGATGAATAAAAAGGTTGTCTGCGGTCCCCTAAGGGGGTATGATGTCTATTCCGCTCCCTATTTAACACTGGAGTTTTCCATTTTTTCTGACAAGTCAACCTCAGTTAAATCCAGGAATCAAAATGCAAAAGTCAAAATGTTTCATCTGCGAATCATTCACATCATCTGCGAATGGGCGAATCTATACGAATATACTAATTTCTTTATTCGTCCATTCGTAAAGGATTAGTAGTTAGCTGACGTTTCCTCATTTTACTCCTATTCAGCAAATTATGCAAAATTAGCTTTGTTTTTTTGGGGAATGCCCGGATTTTAACACGAGGGATTTTAGAGAAAAGATAAGCAAGAAACCTTTTTCCTAACTTGACATATATCTTTCAAAAGGATATGTAAAGTTAGGAAACATTCTTGTATTTTTGCAATTCCCGATATTTAGCATAGCTTACGATTTGGTAGCAGCCTCTCTTGGCAAGGAACATACGAATGAATCTGTCCAAAGTGCGCTGGAAACTATGCTAATCTTAGTTGAAGTTGAGTAAGGCCACCTGTCCAATAGGTTTAGAAATAACATCTATTTTACAAAAAAAAGGAAGGCCTTATGAGAAGAATAGCACGGAAGAACCGTAAATGGAAGAAAAAAGTTTCAGAACGCAGAGAAGCGGTAAAAGCTATGACAGTAATGGATGAGATTGACGATATAGACGTCCGGGTAGATTTCATCCGGGCTCTGATTCCCCTATGATTAAAAGCAGCAGGAGAGATGTTAAAAGAAAAGGTTGAACTATTAGCCGGGCCAAAGAAAAAACATGGAAAGATAAACACTCGTTGGGGCAGTCAGAACGGCTCAGTATATTCAAGAGATCAGAAGATACCCCCTAGATATTCCCCGCGTACGTAATAAGATAAATAACATCGAAATTCCTCTTACATCTTATCAAAAACTACAGCAGCCCTACAGAGAAGACAGCCAAACCTTTAAGAAACTCCTAAACGGAATAAGTACGCGTAACTACCGGGAATCAGCAGAGCTAATGCCGGAGGTATTCGGGTTAAGCGCTTCAAATATGTCTCAAAGGTTTAAAAAGGCAGCTACAGCCAAACTGAGGCATTTGCGGATACGAAGTCTGAAAATATGACTGGACGGCTATGTTCATTGACGGTAAACGATTTGCCGAAGAAGGTATTATGATAGCCGTAGGAATAACTATGGGAGGCAAAAAAGTTATGCTGGGCATAGAACAAATGGCAACGGAAAACCACCGGGCAGTAGTGCAATTCTTTGATAAACTTATCAGCCGGGGCTTCAGGTTTGAAAAAGGATTGTTATTCATCGTAGACGGCTCCAAAGGAATAATCAAAGCCATAAATCAGAGATTCAGAGGATATGCTGTTATACAGCGCTGTCAATGGTATAAACGGGAGAATGTGGTGAGCTATTTGAGTAAACCTCAGCAAGCAATATGGCGCAGGAAGCTTCAGGCCGCTTACGCCAAAACAACCTATACAGAGGCTAAGGCTGAGTTAATGAAGTTAAGCGGTGAGCTGGAAGAGATTAATTCTTCAGCCGCGGGCAGTTTACGTGAAGGGTTGGAAGAGACGCTGGCAATTTACAAACTGAAGTTGTCGACAGAATTGCGTAAAAGTTCTTCCTTTACCAATTGCGTCGGATCGATTATGTCTCAGGTTGAGCAGTATACCCAAAGGGTTGACCGCTGGAGAAATGGCGCTCATATGCAGCGCTAGGTTGCTTCGGCACTACTTGAAGTTGAACCGCGGCTTAGAAAAGTAAACGGCTGGCGGTATATGAATCTCCTTATACCCTGACGGGCACAAGGAAACAGGATACAGGAAGGGCTAAATCGACGGCAGCAAGAACAAAACGAAAACGTGAATGAGCAGGAATTAATTCAGGCGGGAGTATAAAATGGAATCGGGGATTTTACCAATTTCAACTAAAAAATGTATTGACTCGATTGTTGAATTAATAGGACGCGGATTCTCGCAGATAAATAAGATTTAAAAAATTCTATAAATCTGCATCCTAACCGATTTATCCCCTTATAATCTGCATTCATCTGTATCCAAAGAAGGAAATTCCTATACTGTCGAGTTAGTTATTGATATAGTCTTATGAACATCCCTTTACAATAAATATAAGCCATTTAAAATATCGCCAGCCATCTCTGAAATTGCGAAATTTTGATTCCCCAGTTTCTCTGTCTTTCCAAGTAGTTGAAACCTCAGTTATTTTATATCCAAGTAGTTTGGCTTTTAATATTAACTCTAGAGATACTTCAAATCCCCTGCTTTCTATATCAATATTATCTAAAACATTCTTCCGATACATCTTGAAAGAATTAGTCGGATCAGAACAATGAAATTTATATAAAAGGTATATAAATCGGCTTAAATATCTAGAAGCTAACCCTTTGAGAATCGGTCCTCCAATTCGCCTGCCTCCTTTAGTGTATCTGGAAGCGCAAACGATATCATATCCTTCCTGTATTTTATTATACATCTGTTCAATCGTCTCCGGCTGGTCACAAAGGTCTCCCATAACTGGAACAACCACGCTATCTCTATCTGCCCTCTCAAACCCTGTTTTAAGCGCCCCGGCAATTCCAGTCTTAAAAGCATTAGAAATCAATTCAATATTCTTATTGTAAACTGCTATTTTCCCCACTATATCCCTGGTTCTATCTGTAGAAAAATCATCTACGACAATAATTCTATATTCTCTGAATAGTTTATTCTCTAAAATAGTCAGGGTTTTTTCAATAAGTTTTTCTTCATTATGAACAGGAATAATTATATTTATCATTCTCTATAAATCCTCTTGTCTCTGAAATTATGTATGATAACATTATATATTAAAGCTGAAATGGGTAAAGTCAAAATAGCAAAGTCGCAATGAAAAGAATCTTACATAAATTTCGTAACTTATTGATCTTAAATTATCAACTGGAAATTATTATTCTGGTTGGCTTTATTCTTAGAATATACCGCTTGGGTTATCACGACCTCTGGTATGATGAGGTTATTACTCTTTTTAAACTTCCTCATCTAAATTTTCTTAAGGTATGGAATCCTCCCTTTTATTTTGCCATTATAGCCGGCTGGACAAAAATATTCGGCTTCTCTGAATTCAGCCTGCGATTTCCTTCTTTATTATTCAGCTTAGCCTGTATACCGGTAATATATTTGTTAGGTAAGGAATTATTCAACAAATCCGCCGGGTTCTATGCGGCGGCTATCATGGCCGTATCTCCTTTTCAGCTCTGGTATGCTCAAGAGGCTAGAAGCTATAGCCTTATGTTATTTTTAGCACTGCTCTCCGGTTACTTCCAATTCCTATTTATTAAGCGAAAAAGGAACAAGTTTTTATACTGGTGTGCTATCTTTGCCGTATTAGGTCTTTACACTCATCCCTATTATATCTTTTTTGCAATTACTCAATTGATTTGCTGTATTACGTTATGTGGCAGGAAATGGTCGGTAAGAATGCTGGTTATCTCTCTGTTAATTCCTCTTTCCTTTATTCCTCTCTTATCAAAATCTTGGAAGAGGCTGTCTGTAATCTTAAATGGGTTTTGGGTACCTCCCGTTAATTGGAAATCTTTTCTGATCACAGCAGAGAACTTTAACTTGGGTTACAATAGCCATTTAATTACATATTTAGCTTTTGATATATTAGCTCTCATTATCTTTATAGGAGCCTTACAGATTATAAGTAAAGAAAAATCGATAAGAAGGCCGTTTGCTTTTTCTCTTATTCTGTTTTTATTGCCTATAGCAGCGGCCTTCACATTCTCTAAATTATTAGTATCTGTATATATTCCACGTGGATTAATTATTTGCAGTCCTTACTATTATCTAATATTAGGATTAGGTATAACTGCTTTTAGAAAAGGGCCGATTAAGCTTGTCATCGCGGGATGCGCGTGTTTGTTACTTATAATAGGTATATATGGTTTTCTGAAGGACTGGATGCCTATGGAATATGCTTATCATTTAGGAGTTCCCCTTAAGAAACCTCTTAAACCAGCCGTGGAATTCGTCAAAAAAAATGCAAAACCAGATGACGTTATTGCTTTTACTGAAGAACACATTATGTTACCTTTTCTTTGGTACAAAGACGGAAAAACTTTCATTTTCTATAGACGCAAAATGTTATTAAAAAAATACCAATTCATTTTTAGTCCGATAAGTTTAACCTCCAGCTACAAAAAACCAAGGAAAGAAAACAGATTCAATATTCCTCTTCGTAAAATTAATACCTTGGAATTTGATAAACTGTGGGTTATATCCGGAGTTTGGGCAAGAGATGGAAATTTAGATATAAACTCCCAGATTGTTAAAAAACACTTAGATAAAAATTTTATCTTAGAACAAGAAAGAGAATTTGATGGCATATGGATCTATCAATACACAAGATAAAAGGCTTTCTATAGAAACTAAATTAATTCTGGAGATTCTAAAAAGTAATCTTGGCACAAAACATTCATTACTCACAGATTTTGATGAACCCGGAAAAATAAATTGGGTTTTATTCAAAAGATTGCTTCTCTATCATGAACTCGCGCCTTTTACCTATAGCTATTTCAAATCTTCCTCTCTCGCTTTTCCTAATGAACTAATGTCATTTTTAAAAAGCTATTATCATTTAGCTATTTTCCAAAATGAATTTTTCCAAAATGAATTTTTAAAGATTAACTCCATATTTACCCAAGAAGGGATATACATTTTACCGATTAAAGGGTTAGCCCTTCTAAGAGATACATATGTCCAGATCCCCGAAAGGCCAATGGTAGATATGGATGTTTTAGTCCAGGAACATAAGTTAGATAGAGCTGAACAACTGCTCACTAAATTAGGGTATAAAAAGTATCTAAAAGCAGGCAACGAATATTATTGGAGACATAAAAACTGTGATATTCCTTTTAAAAAAGAAGATAAAAAGGGACTATTGGAATTACATTTTGCTCTTGATTTGAAAAGGTATAACAGGTATATCCTGCCACATTTATGGAATAGATTAAGGTCAATCGAATCTGACAATAATAAGATAAATCTATTATCTCCGGAGGATACTCTATTCAGTTTAGCGCTCCATCAACGAAGGTTTGGAAAACGGCTGTCTCTTAAGAACGTGTTAGACGTCGCGTTACTGATAAATAAATACAAAGATAATTTTGATTGGGATTATGTTTTAAAAGAAGCTAAATCAGGTAAAATGTGTAATACTATATTCTTTGTATTGTTTCAGGCAAAAATCTTATTAGATATCTCACTGCCTAAAGATATCTTGAGAAAATTAGGAGTCCCATTTTGGAAAAAGAGATTGATGTACAAATTTATAAAGAAAGACACTTTCTCGCCAAACCCTTTTGAAAAATTAAAATATATCTATTTTAAAAATCATTTCCTTCTATATGACAGCCTCTGGGAGCCGATAGATCACATAGTTCATATAACTCAGGAAGAATTCGCGAAATATCATAATCTACCACTATATGCACCTAGAACAAAAAAACTTTATAGAATATGGTTCCTTTATACACCATATAAATTGATTAAAGACAACTTAAGAAAAATAAAAAATCTTTCCTTTTCGAGGGAAAAGATATAATAAATATAATTCTTTTTTTCTCAAAGGAAATCAATATTCCTATTTTCGCAGGCGGTAAAATAACAAGTAAAAACACTTTTCTACTTTTATTAAGATGCATATCATAAAGCGCGGCCAAAAAACAATCAAGAACTTAATAAGAGAACACCTGCTTTCTCCCGGTAATCTTTTAAGGATAGCAGGAATGTTAACCGGAAAAGTATTCATCGGGCCTTTAAAGGTAATGCTGGATATTACCTCTGAATGTGATATGCACTGTATTATGTGTTGGTTCCATTCTCCCCATGCAGAAAGGTCATTTGCCGTAAAGCACCTCCCTCTTAAAAAACTTAAAGAATTAATCTCTCAACTAAAAAAATTAAAGACGAAGACGGTGAATTTATGCGGGGCAGGAGAACCTCTTCTTCATCCAGAAATTATTGAAATAATGAATTTTATTAGAAAGAATAATATGGGAATAGAGATAATGACAAACGGCCTCTATTTAGATAGAAAAATGGCAGATTATATTAAAGAAATAAAAGTTAAAAAAATAATTATAAGTTTGCATGGCGCGAATAAGGAAACTTTTAAAAAAATACATCCTTTAAAGACAGGAGATGAGTTCAAAAAGATAGAGGAAAATCTTTACTATCTACAAAATATAAAAGGTAATTCTTCTTATCCTCAACTATTTATTATCAATGTGATATCTTCTCTTAATTATAATAATGTTTTTGAAATGGCTGAGATTGCCAAGAAGCTAAAAGCGGATAAAATATTATTCAAACCTCTTATCCTTGCTCCTTCATTGCCTTCATACTTAGGTATAAGTTTAAAACAAATGAATACGCTTTGCGGTAATCTTAAGCGTATTTTAAAAGATATAGATATACCCAATAATATTACGGATTATCTAAAAATAGTTCATAAAAGATTACTAAGCTCATCCAAATATCATTCCAGACATTATAAAAGTAAGAATAGCATCAATCTTTGTTATATGCCTTGGGTGTACTCTGTGATTGACATAGAAGGCAATGTAAGAGGATGCGGGTATACACACAAAAATATCGATAATATCTATAAAAAATCCTTTATAGAGATATGGTTTGGCAAAAGTTATCAAAACTTTAGAAAAGGAATTTATTGCCCGCCAACCTGTCTGGGAAAAACAATTTATCCATTAAATATTTAACGTAAACTCGCTGCCGTAGTTACTCTCCTCGATCTTTTGGAGAAGAAAGTTTTATATTTACCAGGATTTGGAGATTCTTTAAATAACCCCTAACCCTTCTGAAGCAATGTCCTGGCTGCAGAGATTAATATAGGATTACAATGATTGGAAACATTAGCTTTTTATCCCTGCCTGCGCCGAGGCTTCGGCAGGCAGGACTGCAATCATTTTCTAATCGCTGTAACCAGGCGATGTTGCTCTTTATGCAACAGCGCCAATACAGGCACTTTTCTTAGAAAAGTGCCTGGGCCAACCAGCGAAGTTATTGCACCGCAACCATTTCCTGGCAGTGGACAAAGGACAAAGCCCGCGAAAAGCTTAAGAAGCATTATGAAAATATCAGGAACCAACATCACAGAGCACCAGCCAGATATAATTCAAGAAAGCTGTTTCTTAAAAACTACGAAATTCTTCATTCGTATGGTGCTTTTATCATCCAAAGCAAAACCTAACTTTTTATAAAAAGTAAACAGCGCTTTCTCTTTCCGGAGACAAAGCGCATAGATATATTGTCCTTTTACTTTAGTATGTAGTATACCCGAAGTCTTTCTCACAAGAGTAGTCCCTATCCCCCTTGCCCGATATAAAAGTTTTACACAAGGGCCATATAAAAAATAGTTATCATTTTTATCCTTTAATATACATAATTTCCCTACAGGAATATTTTTACTCTTCGCAAGAAATCCAAAAGAAGGAATATACTTATCAGCTGAAAAATGATAAAAATTATAGAAACTTTTAAATTCTTTGTTTTTCCCCACATTTTCTATAGAAAAATAATTAACCTTCAAAAGAAAGATTAGCCTGATTATTCTACGAAAGAATGAGAAGAAATATAGTCTTCCAATAATTCTTCTTAATAGCTCTTTAAAAATTGATAATAAATTTACAAATAGATAATAAATAAGAGAATTCTCATAAGTAAATAATTCTAATTTATCTCTCCTGTAAACGGCTATAACTTTGCCTATAATCTTATTACTACTTACTTTTTCAATTTTTCTGTTGGAATCTCCCCTTACAGAAAACACCAGTTCTCCTGAAATTCTCTTGATCTTTATTATTCTATGAGCTACATTGATAAAATCATTTTTATATACAACAATATCTCTTTCCTTTAGTTTAAAAGGTGAAATTTTCTTGATTAAAATTTGATTATTGTGCCATAGCGTAGGTATCATACTTTCACCGGATATTGTTGAAATAATAGTATCCCCTTCTTTTAGTTTTCTTTCTTTAGTATCCATTTTATTATAATCTTAATATCACACGCGCCCAAATCAAAAATTGATAAAGCTCAATCATGCCCTACAATAGTTTTAGTAAACTCCGTTAGAGAATTCTGTTCTCTAACGGAGCAAATACCAAAAAGCCACTGAAAAACACGGAAAATCAAGCTTATATATGATTATACACTATTAGAATAAACGTTACAAATATTTCCGGGATTCTCAACAATACCACTATGAATTAGCAACCCTTCCTTCGGTAACATTCTTTTATGATTCAACTGATTGAGGCGATTAGGATTAAATAGAAAATACGGTACCGTTGCAAAATAGCCTTTTCTGCAATTTGGCAGCTAAAAAATCCTTAAAAACAGGAGCAATCTTTTGGAAATATTCTCTTTCTTTTCTATGAAATTTCGGGTCATTATCATTTAGGATAATAAAATCTCCATAACACAGCGGCGTTTAAATAGTTAGAATAAAATAAGGATGTTCTTAATTGCAGTGATAAGAGGAATTGCGGCGACCAATCCGTTACAACGCAAAAGAAATCTCTCTAATCTTTCTCAATTATTGTAATCAGGCTCTTTCTTCCCGCTTTGAATAAGGAAGAACCGAAGTTTTTAACTTGGCTTTAAGAAAAATAATAAGAGATATTTCGTAGGCTCATCAAGGGTTATCTTTTTTTATCTTTTTTGGATAGTGGAATTCCCAAAGCACTTTTATTTTATCAGATGTATAGAAAAGCGGGGATAAGGAAGGAACTAAAATATTTTCTATAGGATTATCTCTTTCAAGAAGTATTTCTTTTTTAGGCATCCAGCAGAAAGAATGAAACATTATAAGATTATCTTTAACATCAAACCCATGCATAAAATAACAATCCACAGGTTCTTTTATAAGTAATGACAAACCTGCTGAAGCAATACTTCTGACAAGACAATATCCTGCTTTTGTTCTATAACTGCCGGTAACGCTATACATTGCCAAGCCGTATCTCCATCTTCTACCATGCACGGTTTTGCGCATATAGTTATCTTCTGTAGTATAATGTCTGTATAAAGCGAAAAGGGTAGGAATATCAGGATTATTGTTATACCAGGATTCCTGAACAAAATATCTTGCCATAGGATCTATTATGTTGGCATATACTAAAGAAGAATACATCATTCGCATTTTTATACTTCTTTTTTTTCTATCTTCTGTTTGAATACACAACGGGCATCTTGTAATCTCAGTTGTAAGCTTAGATTTCTTTATGATTTTATAATAAGCGGTCAGAATATTTAATTCTTCTTGAGGGACGATAGCTTCTCTTATTTGTTTAATTCTCTTAGGTAAAATATCGAGAGATTCTAAAACCGGATTTATCCATTCAGGAATAGCATCTTCAACAAACGTCCAGCTGTGTTTAAAGTTAACAATCGCGACAGGTATATTTTCAATAGTATCAGGGAAATTGTAACCCCTAAATTCTTTTATAACCTTTCCATTTTTCCATATAGCCGAACTTTTATTTAAGAACATTACAAGATAAGTATTTTCATCTATTACATCATTATTTAATAACACCCATATCCATCCTCTTTCAAAAGGCGTCATCTTTTTATTACTATCTTTTAGGAATTCTGTCGGCGGAGGTATCCTTTCGTCCAAAAAATAGAATGTATTACAGTCTTTAGGATAAATCTGAGGAGCCACTCTAAAGTTTTTTAGGGAATTCTCTATATCTTTTTTAGAAAGATAAGTCCCATTTTTTATGGGGAAAGGACTTAAATATTCCCATGTATGTTGAGCATAGAATACTTCTTTTGCCCCTTTTGCAGAAAATATTTTTTCGATTAATATTCTGTCATAATTCAAATATTTATTAAGATTGGGAGAAAAAATCAAACGCGCCATATCTATTCCTTCAGGATGACTAAGAGACGTTTCGGAAAGAAATAAATTCTTTATTTCATTCTCATAATTGATTTTGGTTAGATAGAAAGGAAGCTTTAAGGACTCATTGGATGAAATTATTTCTAATGTATAA
>Ga0164318_10008201_pt1 | contig 10158 bp, 12 predicted proteins | sample GuaBasSedimGuay9_FD_113734 | JGI IMG/M metagenome (GOLD analysis project Ga0164318, IMG submission 113734) | Subseafloor sediment microbial communities from Guaymas Basin, Gulf of California, Mexico - Guay9, Core 4571-4, 0-3 cm | ecosystem: Environmental > Aquatic > Marine > Hydrothermal vents...
CTGCGGTAATTTTTTGAGCAAGCCTTGATTTTGAAAAAAATTGCTATTCCCGGACAGCCTCCTAGTGTTCATCCATAAACAGGATAGTTTGTTTGAGATCAAGGCGCTCTAAAATTTTAACCGCAGGAATACATTGATTATTTCGAGGATTAAAATTTTAGCGCAACGCAGATATCGGGCAGGTAAGCGAGCCTGTGAGACTCCGAAATAGCCATTTATGGATGGGCACTATCTATTTTCTTGTCATGGAATGGAATAAGTTTTATGATGCTTTTTCAGAGTTGGAGGTAAGATAATGACGCAGATGAAGGACTTAAAGACTATTAAAGAAATTAATCGCAGGATAAAAGAGGGTAAGGCCGTTGTGGTCACTGCGGATCAGATGGTAGATATTGTTAAACAGCAGGGACCAAAAAAAGCTGCTAAAGATATTGATGTTGTAACCACAGGCACTTTTTCTCCAATGTGCTCATCCGGGGCCTTTATAAATTTTGGTCATTCCAAACCCGGCATCAAGGCCTCTCGTGTGTGGTTGAATGGTGTGCAGGCCTGTGCGGGCCTTGCCGCTGTTGACGTGTATCTTGGCGCAACAGAAGTTCAGAAGGATGATCCCTTGAATAAAGTACACCCCGGACGATTTAAATATGGCGGCGGTCATGTTATTCATGACCTCCTTAATGGAAAGGCAGTAAGTTTACTTGCTACTTCGTATGGCACAGACTGTTACCCAAATCGCGAGGTCAAAAAAACAATCACATTAAAAGACCTTCCTTATGCAATGCTGCTTAACCCGAGAAATGCATACCAAAATTATAATTGTGCTGTAAATTTGACAAAAAAAACTATTTATACTTACATGGGTGTCTTAAAACCTGATGCAGCTAATGTCAACTATGCCACATCCGGACAATTAAGCCCCCTTTTAAACGATCCTTATTACCGTAGCTTAGGTCTTGGCACTCGAATGTTTTTAGGGGGAACCCAAGGTTATGTCATTGGCCCCGGAACACAGCACAATCCCAAAGTCAAAAGAAGCCTGAACGGCGTTCCCACCGAACCTGCAGGGAACTTGATGCTTATGGGCAACCTGAAAGAGATGAATCCCAAATGGGTTGCAGGCGTAAGCATGCTCGGTTACGGATGTTCCATCGCAATAGGAGTAGGAATCCCTATTCCAATCCTGAATGAAGAAATGGCGCGTTTTACGGCTATTTCCGATGAAGATATAATGACTCAGATCCTTGATTATGGTAAAGATTATCCACAAGGAAAGGCAAGCAGCCTGAAACAGGTAAGCTATGCAGAATTAAAGAGCGGTATGATCATGTTTCAAGGCCAGAAAGTGCCGACAGTACCGATGTCTTCATATGTGAAGGCCATGGAAATAGCCAACATTCTGAAGAGCTGGATTGAAAAGGGAGAGTTCTTGCTCTCGGAACCGCAAGAAATGCTTTCAACTTCATATTAGGAGGCTGTCCGGGAATAGCAATTTTTTCTAAAATCAAGGCTTGCGAAAAAAATTACCGCAGGCATATGGTTAATATCGGAGTCTTGCAAGCTCGTTTACCTCCGATGATAATTTTTTTCGCTTAACGCAGAGTTGGAGAAATTGATCCTTCCTCGTTCCTAAGTTCCATCAGGGAGTAATGCCTTCTTCCTCCTTAACCCTGAACGTTAAACCCTGAACCTGTGAACGGCGACCAAAAACAAAAGCATGATATGCAAACGATTCGAAAGCAGATAATTGACCTCTTGAAAAATGAAGAGTGGAGTGCTATCGAACTTTCACAAGAGTTGGGAATCCGAGAAAAGGAGGTATATGAGCACCTGCCTCATATTGATAGTTCTTTAAAGGCGCAAGGGAAAAAACTTATCATCCAACCTTGCAAATGTGTTAAATGTGGATATGTTTTTATAGAGAGGAAGCGTTTTACACGGCCGGGCAAATGCCCAAAGTGCAAAGCTACGTATATTTTAAGGCCTAAATTCAGTATTCATTAAATTTTTCGACCTTTGTGGTTTATTGTTGTCTGGATGAAAAGATTGCTCAGACACAATTTTGAATGTTTAATTTCGTAACAGTTCGCAAGGAGTGCGAAATGTAAGCTCTAAAGGAGGAAATATGCCTATTTATGAATTTAAATGTCAGGAATGTGGAAAGACCTTTGAATCTTTATGCTTTCAAAGTGATAAAAAAGATATAATATCATGTCCTTCATGTGGAGGGAAAAAGGTTGAAAAGTTGTTGTCAACGTTTTCATATTCCGGTTCAGGACAGGGAATTGGAACAGCGTCGGCTTCATCTTCCTGCGCTTCCACTAATGGTTTTTCCTGATCCTGACACGTGCAGCCGGGTGGCTGCATAATAAGTGCTTTTTTATTCATTCTATAATTTCAAATGCTGTCTATGCGTGATGTATTTTGATTAGGAACGGGGAGCAAAAAGGAGTAATAGTGTGCGTATCTGGATTTTTATCTTGGTAATTGTGGCCTGGTTTCTTTTGCAGGTTTATATATTGCCAAAATTTGGGATTTCCACCTGACTTAGGAAAAGTTGCCAGGTAGGCAACTCTAAAAACCATGCGGTATTACCTGCAAAAAAAGATATGAAGTAATCATATCCAATTACGGTTTGAAATAAGAAATTCGGAAGATCTGTATGCGGATGCGCACAGGCGCAGGGATGAAACAGAATTATTTAATAGCTTGTAAGGGCATTATCAGGATAGATTCCGCCACGACTTTGATATAGAACAAGGGCGAATTAACTTCCTCAACCATGCATATCAGCTTCAGGTCATCTTCGCTCGATCTAAAAATACAAAAATCCCGGGCATCCTTCATTTTGAGGTAAAAGTAGTTGATACTTTTATTGGAACTAAAAATTGTAAATTGTAGAAGAGGCTCACAGCCTCTTAAATCAGCGGCAGGATACCGCTGCCACTTTTCTGCCAAGTGTAAAGTAAAAATGAACGATGCCAAATCTTGAAATAATTTGCTGTTCCTGCAACTTTTGAACTTTTATATCGAACAAACATGACCTAAATCTGTGCGCCTGCTTGGGGATGTTGTTTCGTCCTCGTTTCTGAGGAGAACAATCAAAAAAAATTTTTATCTGAGCCAATAGTGACGGAATACAACACAATAGCTAAAAACCTGGTCAGGATTGAATACGTTCTTTAAACATTTAGATGAATTGTCCTTTTGTTTTTTCCAGTTCCATTATAAACTGGTCAATCAATTTTTCATCATCTTTTGTTGAAAACGCTTTATTTAACCTGTCCGGAACAAGATTAAAGGCCAGGCCCATCAACTCGTCAGCTAATGCCTTTCTGGCATTAACTAATTTATAATGAGCCTCATATTCAGCTTTTTTTAATATCTGGTGCGATCTAATCCTGGCTTCCTCAATTATTCTTTCTTTTTCTTTTCTTCCAAGCTCAAAACTGGTCTGTCTTATGTCCTCTATTAATTTTGCAATATTCCGAAGGTTATCTTCTTCTTTGCTCATTTTGGCGCATGCTACGGCAAGCATGGAATCAAGAGAGCTTAATTCTTCTTTGATCTTATCCCGTTCCCCATATAAAAAATCGAGAAAAGGCTTTTTAGCGTATTTGAGAAAAAGAAAGACGAGTATGCCAAAATTAATAATTAAAAGAGTATTATCCCATATCCTGCGACCGGATGATATCCCTTCTCCTGCAAATACATCTGAAGCAAAAATTAGTACGCCAAATATGATGCAAAACATTAATAATATTTTTCTGCTCATTTGACTCAAACCGCTACGCTCCTCCCGATAATTTTTTCTGTAATCTGATCCACCAGTTTTTCTGCCTCAGCTTTGAATGACACACGAACCTTAGTCATCTCATCAGCGATTTCCGAGTCAATTTTCTGTCTCGTGGATATCATGCTGTTTTCAGCCACGCTTACAAGTTTATCAGCCTCTTTCATCGCCTCATTTTTAAGCTCAGTTCTCTCATGACTTGCTTTGATCTTTGCTGATTTTTCCTGTTCCAGGATTTCAGTTATCAAATTTTGCGTTTTAGATTCTATATCTTCTATTTCCTTTTTTCCCCTGGCAAGATGATCATTTCTTTTTTGAATGATATTCAATAACGGCTTAAACAACAAATAATTCAAGATAACCGTAATAATCAAAAAATTTAAGGTTTGAATCAGGATAGTTCCATTTATGTTTATCATAATATGCTATCACCTTGACCTGTCTAAACCACGAAAAGGAGCAGTAATGCCACTACCAGTGCGTAAATACCTGTAGATTCTGAAACAGCCTGGCCAACCAGCATGGTTCTTGTTAAAAGACCTGCCTCTTCAGGTTTTCGACCAACCGCCTCACAAGCCTTGCCTGCTGCAAAACCTTCGCCCACTCCCGGACCTATAGCGCCTAAACCCATGGCGAGACCAGCGCCCAAAAAAGCCAAACCTTTGATGAAATCAGGACCTGAAATTTCCATTTTTATCCTCCTAACGAAAAATAAATAAAATAATACTAATTAACTAAACGACCATAATTAATAATAACGCCACGATTAAAGCATAAATTCCTGTTGATTCAGCTATTGCCTGACCAACCAGCATGGTTCTTGTAACCTTAGATACCTGTTCAGGATTTCTCGCTACTGCAGTTACTGCGAAACTGCCTGTCAAACCTTCGCCGATACCAGGACCAATACCTCCAAATCCCGTAGAAAGACCGGCGCCTAATAGTGCAAATGACCTCGAAATATCCGCGCTTTCAGGAAAACCTATGAAAAGCAGCATAAGACTGACAAGAAAACCGTAAATAGCAGTAGATTGAGTAATAGATGCACCAATCAGCATTAGTGAATTAATAGCGCTTTTTGCGGCCGGCTGACGTCCGATTCCTTCGCATGCAGTCGCGGATACAAAGCCGGAACCGATACCGGAACCAATGGCTGAAAGACCCATTCCAAGGCCTGAGCCCAAAAATGCCCACGCTGCCAAAAGAGGCTTGCCGACCGGATTTGTAAAAAACATCAACATCGCCACTACCAAAGCAAAAATGGCAGCAGATTCAGCAACAGCCTGGCCAACCAGCATTGTTTTTAAGATTTCACCTGCCAGCTCCGGCCTGTAGGAAAGTGTTTCGTTGGCCTTGCCTGCGGTAAGTCCTTCTCCAATAGCCGAACCTATTGCCCCCAAACCAATGGCCAAACCTGCTCCGACTAACGAACATGCTTTAACATATGAAAAAACATCCAACATTTACTTATTTAACCTGCAATGAAATATAGACTAGGGTTAGCATTGTAAAAACAAAGGCTTGTATACTTCCTACAAAAATTCCAAAAAACATGATCAAAAAGGGAGGAAGAATTAAGCTGTAAACGAGATGAGAAACTACTATTATTATAATAGCGCCTCCCATTATATTACCGTATAACCTGAATGAAATAGAAACAACTTTTGCTAATTCACCGATAATATTCAGGGGAGCCATAAAGAAAATAGGATCACAATACTCTTTGGCATATTTTATAAAACCTTTTGTCTTGATTCCTGAATAATGGGCAATTAAAAAGCCAAGTATTCCGAGGGAAAGCGGCGTATTCAAGTCTTTAGTAGGTTCCGAAAGCTTAGGGATAATACCAAGCCAGTTACATAAAAGCAAAAACATAAAAAGACTGCAGATGATGGGAAAATACTTTTTTGTCATATCTTCATCAAGCGCATCCTTAGTAAGATCATAAAAAGCAGTGACCAATAACTCACCGACTACCTGGAACGGATTAGGAATAAAGCTGACTTTTCTTGTGGCTAAAAAACCAAAAACAATTAATAAACCCATGACGATCCATGTCATAATTATTGTTTCAGTATTAAAATCCACGTTAAAATTAAATAAACGTAATGTAAATTGAGGGATATTGCTAAAATCTTCCATGTTCAGGAACCTGTCTAAACCTTTCGTATCGAGGGAATACGATTGATAACTAATTGATTAAAAATGATAATAAACTGGACAGTAAAAAGACCGGCTGCAGCAGCATAAAAATTTAACGAATCATTTTTTAATGAAACAACTAAGGGTATTGCAAGTAAAGCATATCTAATGGTTATCGATAAAAATGCAAATGAGCCGGTCTTAAATCGAGTTCTGCCTAATATAAAGGGATTCAAGAAAGCAATCAAGCCAAAATTGATAACGCTGAAAATGGAAGCAAGCAAAAAGCCCTTTCCAACAGACTTAAAACCAAAAGCAATGAAGATTACAGACACAATAATTGCAACGAACATGGCCTGTGATGAATATTTTTTTAGTATCTGCCTGTCTTTATCCATTTCATTCTTGTTCGCATTTACAGGCCCGGGGCTCTACGCAAAAATGTTCTGGCATTAAAAAACGCCCAAAATCCGGGTTTATTTTCAAAACCAATTTTTTCAGACGGTTATCAAGCCTTCAGATGTTTGAGAGAAATATTTGAACCTGAGAACAGTTATGCAATTACAAATCCCTTTTGTTTATATCTTTTTTGCTTTTTATATTAACAACATTTCCTATTTGCCGGTAAACTGTGACACCGCCTCCAACAATTCCCAACAGAATAAAAATTATTGAAAATAGTCCACGAAAACCGAGCCATTTATCCAGCAAAAGGCCAATAGCGAGACAAAAAAGAATTGACCCCGCCATGGTTAAACCCACCTGGGTTACAATGGCTATATCATCCAGCCATCTTTTATCTTTCTTCAAATTTATAAATGTTAACTTGAATTTCAATTTATATACTTAACTGGCAGGTATCTATAAATCAAGAGATGCCATCTGTCAATGGTAAAAAATAATTTTTATTAATATTACAATAAAGAAAAATCTTAATCATTCAGCCACCGATTCATACAGATAAACGCAGACAGGTTTAAATACAAAGAAATCACGTAACCGTTCAGGGGTTTAAAGGTTGAAGGTTGAACGATTATGAAATCACAAATATTATTCTTGGAATTTTTTATGAAGCATATAGTGAGCATAACGCAGAGTTTGGGAAAAAGGGTATTTCCGGACAGCCTCCCGGTAAATTTACAGAATTATCCTTGAATTCAAATGAAAATGCAACCATACTGTTTCACACCTCGTTAATTTCTTTGAAAATGCGCCAGTTCTTTGGCATTCTTCATAAGACAGCCAAAAGTATAAGAACGTAGTCTTTGGGGTTAGTTTTTAACTTCAGCCAATTTTCAAAATAAAGATGAACGTCCAACATTGAACACTCAGCGTTGAATACCTGAACCCTGTAAACCCCTAAACGGTTACAAATTATCTTTACAGGTAATTCACATAATGATTTATGAAGCTCAGTAAATATAGCAGGATCAAGTGGGAAAGAGCCTTAAACCTCAAAAAAAGCGGGGCTTATCAGGAAGCTGAAAAGGAATTAAAGGAAGCCCTTGAGGAAGATCCTGATAATTTTCTTCTCAATGCGAGTCTTGCTGAACTCTACCTGAGACAAGGAAAGTCAACGGAAGCAAAGATCCTGGCTGAATCCATACTTATACTCTCCCCCTCTTGTTCTCAGGCCCTGTATGTCATAGGTGAAATTTTATTCAAGGAAAAGAAGTTTGAGGAGGCCCTTCAGTATTTCAAGCAGGCATCCCAAAAAGATCACAGGCCCTATCCGGTACTGAGAATGGCAATAACACTCAGGAAAATGAATCGTCTTCAGGATGCCCTTGATGCCGTAAACTCCGTTCTCGCAGATGAGAGAGAGAACTTGCGTTTTTTAAAAGAAAAGGCCCTGATTCTTAACAGGATGAAACGTTTTGACAAGGCCCTTGGCATCTATGAAAATGTCAGGCAACTTGATCCGAAAGACAATTTTGTACGCAAAGAGATCATCAGATTAAAAGGAAGAAAACAACCTGATCTAAAAGTAATAAATGAACTAAAAAAAGTGGTAACAATATCTTCGGGAAAAGATGATCCTCAGTTACATGGGCTTTTAGGGGAAAAACTTAAGAAGGCAGGCAAATTTAATGAGGCTGCATCTGAATTCCGCAACGCCTCCCGTCTTGATCCTGATAATCAATACTTTTTGAGACATGAAGGTTTTTGTTATTATAAGCTTGGCAAGGATGAAGAAGCCCTGCGAACTCTCGGCAGGGTATACAAAAAGGACCCTGATGATTATATCGTCAGATCAACTCTTAAAAAAATTTATACCACAAAGAAAGATATTGATGGTTTTATTAAATTTCTTGAGGAAGTACTTAAGTCTCATCCAAATAACGTAAAACTTATAGGAAGCTTGAAAAAATTAAAAAAAGATCAGAGCATTGCCAATCAATAAAAAACAGGACAAACCGTCCACGGTTATCGGTTTGCAGTTAACGCCTGCTTGGGGATGTTATTTCGTCCTCGTCTCTAATCCACCCTGCAAACTTACATTACAATCTTGAACCGCAGGGTGGATTAAGGAGCGTAAGCGACGAATCCACCAAAATAACTTTATTGTAAGGCATGTTCCCCGAGCGCAGCTTGTAACCGTGAACGGGTGCAAACACGGAAAGATCAACAAAGACTGCGGAGCAAAAAGAGCATACGCATTGAATAAGACCTCAATCCGAAAGGTACCTGACAAGACCCAGGGTAAAAATATGGCGTCATTTCGATCACAGTTAGGGCCTCTCCTTTTTTTGACTGTGATATTTTTCCTGAATTTCAGCGCCAGGATCACCATGGCCCCCCTGATGCCTGCCATAGAAAAAGATCTTGGACTTAGTCATGGAGAGGCAGGCTCCCTCTTTCTCCTGATATCTTCAGGTTACTTTATAACTCTCATAGGATCAGGGTTTTTATCCTCCCGCCTGATGCATAAAAAGACCATCGTTATCTCTGCAGCCACTGTTGGAGCGGCCTTATTATATGTCGCCATGAGCAATAGTCTGTGGGGTATTCGTTCGGGCCTTCTCATGCTTGGAATGGGTGCAGGACTTTACCTGCCTTCCGGTATCGCCACTCTCACATCCCTAATCAGCCCAAGACACTGGGGAAAAGCGATCGCAATACATGAACTGGCTCCGAATTTAGGCTTTGTGGCATCCCCTATAATAGCCGAAGCCTTTTTAACCCGGTTTCCATGGAAGGTTGTTCTTGCATTTATAGGTATGCTTTCCATAATTACAGCGATTGCCTTTAGCCGTTTCGGTAAAGGTGGTGAATTTCAGGGGGTGGCGTTATCATTTAAATCTACAAAAAAACTTTTTGCCGAACCGGGCTTTTTCATTATAATGGTATTATTCAGCCTGGGAATCGGTGCATCTCTTGGACTATATACCATGCTCCCCCTTTATCTGATCACTGAACGGGGGCTGAACCGAAGTTTTGCAAATATTCTGATTGCACTTTCAAGAATCCCCGGACCGGCACTGGCTTTCCTGGCAGGGTGGGCCAGTGATCGTTTCGGACCAATAAAAATCACAGGAATTATCTTCATTTTTACTGCCTTATCAACAGCTATGCTGGGTATCATGCCAGGTGCGTGGATAATAGTTTTTATCTTCCTGCAGCCGACAATTGCAGTCTGCTTTTTCCCGGCAGGTTTTGCGGTGCTCTCCTCTATCGGACCGTCAAATGCACGTAATGTAGCTATATCCGTTACCATCCCTGTCGCGTTTATGTTCGGAGGGGGCGCTCTCCCTTTAGGGTTAGGGATTATGGGAGATAAAGGCTCTTTTGCCCTTGGTATCGTCATTCTAAGTGTATTGATATTTTTCGGCTTTATTTTATCTTTGTTTTTGAAGATACACGTTGATCAAAATTAATCAATCAATAGCTGGCGGTACGATTCCCCATTTTTCAAGAGGACATCGCAGGCACTGGGGTTTCCTGCGGCAAAAATTTTTACCTGCCTGCACTATCAGGGCATGAAACTCATTGAAAAGAGCGGCATCTTCAGAAAGGTGGTTCACAAACAGAGACTGCAATTCATAATATGTTGTCTGATCTTCCGACATACCATGTCGCTTAAGTATGCGGTGGGTATAAGTATCAATTACAAATACAGGACGACCTGCCGCATAAAGCAGGATACTGTCTGCTGTTTCAGGGCCTATACCATTAATTGAAAGAAGTTCCTTTCTGAGGGTCTGTGTCTTAATCCTGAAAAGAAG
>Ga0164318_10008202_pt1 | contig 10158 bp, 9 predicted proteins | sample GuaBasSedimGuay9_FD_113734 | JGI IMG/M metagenome (GOLD analysis project Ga0164318, IMG submission 113734) | Subseafloor sediment microbial communities from Guaymas Basin, Gulf of California, Mexico - Guay9, Core 4571-4, 0-3 cm | ecosystem: Environmental > Aquatic > Marine > Hydrothermal vents >...
AAAAGGAACTTCCTAAAAAAATAAAAAAGATAAAAAAAGTACTATCAAAAAACAAAATTAAAACATCAACAATAATAAACAGAACAATATCTCTATACTTTTTAAGAGGAAAGTACAGGAGAACAATTCAGGAGTTGAATTGGACATTAAAAGCCTACCCGACAACAGGAAGAGAAAAATCAAAAATATACTTCTATCTCGGACAGAGCTATTTCTACATCAAAAATTATAAAAAGGCTCTTAAATATTTTATACTTTGCAAAGATTTTCCTTACTATAAAAGGGAAGCCGATACATGGATTGATAGAATACTGAAAAAGATAAATTGATTTTGAAATTCTCTATTAATCATGCACATCACAATGATAGATCAACCGTATTCATAACATTACAATATATTTTGAGTCGTCAGTAGTTGTTGCTATGAACCAGGCAATAAAATCCACAACTACAACTTCTAGATCAATATCATTTATATAGCTTATTATAATTCTCTGATATATTAAAAACAAAATATTTATCCTCTTATGTTGCAATTAATCCTTGAATCTCGTATTAAAAAATCATTATATATTCCATATCATCTGTTTTTTACCTGTACTACTTTCTCCATATATATGACATTTTACATCAAAGGTATCTTCTATTATTTCCTTGCAAAATACTTTTTCCGTTTTTCCAGAAGCAATGATATGCCCATTTTTAATAAACACAAGGTTATCACAGTATAAAGATGCGAGATTTAAATTATGAAAAACAGCAATGATTGTTTTCCCATAATCTTTTACAAGATTTTTTACATAATTCAATATGTAAATACTATGTCTTATATCCATATTTGAAGTTCCTTCATCTATAAGAAGTATAGGAGTATTCTGAGCAATCGCTCTTGCAAATACAACTCTCTGTTTTTCACCACCACTTAACTTTGTAATTAATTTATTTCTCAAATCACACAATTCTAAATCTTCAATGACCCTATCAACAATTTCTTTATTTTCCTCACCGGGGGAAGAAAATCTCGGGATATATGGATATCTTCCCATCCATATTATACTTTCAACAGTAAAAGGAAAATTGATATAAAAATCCTGAGGGACTATAGACACTGTCTTTGCAATTTCCTCATTAGAATATTCTTTAATACATTTATTCTTTATCTTAATATTTCCCGAAACTGGTACTTTGTATTTAATTATAATATCAAGCAACGTAGTTTTCCCACAACCATTAGGGCCAAGAACCCCATAAAATTTACCTTTTTCAAAATCGAGGGATATATTATTTAAAACTCTGTTATTTCCATAATTAAAAGTAAGCTTATTTAAAGTTAATATCACTTTATCCATAAAACCCTATATTCTTTCTCCTTTTAAATATAAAACAGAAAAAAGGTCCTCCTATAAGAGCTGTCAAAACACCTATAGGAATCTCTCTTGGCAGGAAAGCTCTTGTAATTGTATCCGCCCAGAGTAAAATTACAGCTCCAGCGAGGGTGGAGGCCGGTAATAATTTTCTGTTGTCAGGACCTATAATAAATCTCATAAGGTGTGGTACTACCAATCCAACAAACCCAATAATTCCAGATACCGATACGGATACTGCTGTTATCATAGATGCAGTAATAAGAAGAATAATTCTCAATCTTGATGGACTGATACCAAGTGCTGAGGCAGACCTATCTCCAAGAGTCATCAAATTAATATCTCTTGAAAAATAAAAACTTATTAAAAAACCTATAAATGTAGATATAGAGACCACAAAAAACTCAATCCATGTTTTTGAATTAAAACTTCCCATTAACCAGAAGATTATTACAGAAACTCTCTCATCAGCAATGTATTTAATAAAACTTATGCATGCAGCGAGAATAGCAGAAACTATTATGCCGGAAAGGATTAAGTTATTTGATGATATATCACCACTATTAGAAGATAAAAAAATCACTGCTACAAGAGTTAAAAGAGCACCAAAAAACGCGAATATTGAAACAGAATATATTCCAAGGAAAGGAATATTTAATAATAAAGCTATTGATGCTCCGAAAGCTGCCCCAGCTGAGACCCCAAGAGTGTATGGGTCTGCAAGTGGATTAACAAGTATGGCTTGAAATATCACACCTGCCATTGAAAGACTTCCACCAACAACCATTGCTGTGAGTATTCTCGGTAGTCTTACCTGCCAAATAACATAATAATTAATTTCCAGATTAGTACCCTTATCAGGTAATTCCCCTATTATACCTCTGTATAGAATATCTACTACAGTACCCGGGGATATTTTTATGTAACCTTTACCTGTTGATATTATTAGTGAAACGATTAAAACTAAAAAAAGTATTAAAAATGTCGGGCCTCCCCAATATGAGGAAGCCCGGTTTTTTCTAGCCATTGGCATTTTAAAGCTTTATCCCGTTATCCCTTGCAGCATCTTTGATATGTTCTATATATATCTCATTCCATTTATAATTTTCTCCAAGACCTTTTATAACAGGAATAACTCTTATACCAGCTCTTTTAAAAGTATTTTTCCATGAATCATCCCCACTTCCTGCCATATCATTATGAGCATGATCTCCTGCAACAACCATAAATGGCTTTAAAACAACCTTCTTGACCTTATCCTTTTTTAAGCTTGTTAGTACATCATCAAGCGACGGAAATCCCTCAACAGTGCCCACGTATATATTAACACCATGATACATTTTCCGCATTGTTTCTTGAAACTCAATGTAGATACCAGTTGAATAGTATTCATTCCCATGGCCCATATAAACGAGTGCAGCCCTATTCTTTTTTGCATAAGCAACATCATCAGATACTGCTCTGGCTGCTGCTTCAAGATCTTCATGATAATCATGTATTGGACCCGGAACTCCAAGAGCTGGTCTTCCAATAACCAATTTTACAAAAGGCATATATTTTTCCTTTATAGTTTTAATCATATTTAAGCCATTAATGTATGAGTTCAGATCCGTATACTCTTCCCCAGCATAAATATGGGCTGGTTGAACAATTATCGTTCTATATCCTTCATCCTGAAGATCGGCTATAGTTGCAAGAGGCCCTTTAACATATAATATCTCTTTAGGTATCCATTTATACTGATTTAAAAAAGTTTTATCCTTCTGTCTACCATGCCAAATATTTCTTATTATGTTCGAAGTGAATGCAACTTTCACTTTAATTCCCGGGAATTTTTCTTCGACCTGTTTTTGTATATTTGTAATCGCCTTTAAAGCAGAAGGATAAGAAGTACCAAAAGCTGCAATAACGATGGCTTTTTTATTTTCCTGTCCCATCATCGCGTTAGCCTCTTTCATAAAAAAGATTCCATAGAAAATCATTGAAAAAACTATTAAAACAACAAAGAAACTAAGTTTTGTTCTTCTCATTTTTTTAACCTCCTATAAATTTTTATTTTAAAAACTATTTTTTTCATAAAAACTGCTTTTCATCACCTCCTTTCTCTTAACCTTAAGGTTTAAATATTTTTAAAAAAATTTTTTTGCAATCTTTCAGTCGAGCATTAGTTTTTTCACTTTTTTAACCATTTCAAAAAGTTCTCTTCCTGAAACACTCCCATCAGGATTAAACAATCCACTTCTATCAAGCTTCATTATTCCTAACCCAACCACAGTTTTTATCTGTTCATATACAGAATAAGTTTCAGGAACATCCTTTATTTTGAAGTCTTTGACTTCTGGAAGGTCTTTAATTACAAAGAAGGAGTAAGCTACTTCTTTCCTCGTTATATATCGTTCAGGATAAAAATGATATTTATCTGGGTTATAGAGTAATCCACGGTAGGCCATCGTTTCAGCAAACTTGTAAACATCTCCTCTGTAAGAAATATCTCTAAAATCACCATATTTATGTACTTTACCAGAGCGCTTTTTAATATCATGGTAATAATCAGGTGTTTTAATAGGAATATTAAAAAGCTTAACAAACATTTCAGCATATTGAGCATGGTTCAACTTTTTAATATTCAGTAAGTTTGTTACATCGTTAAATTTTTCCGGGTACAAAATTCTCCCTATCTCATAAATCCCATCCGCAAGCCTTAATGTAGGACGAGAAACAATTTTTTCATCTATTATATATATCTGATTGTTTCTAACTGCCTTGATTATTCCATAACCTGCCTCCTGTTTTATTTTTGCTATAGTTATATGGTTCATTGCCCCTCTTTGAGCAAGATAAACATCAATTTCTGCAGCATGAGATAGTATCTTTTCCTTGCCATAAAATGCTATATTTGTCCCTTTTACTGCAACTGCATCTCTGGCAACATTTATACCTCCAGCCGTTTCAAGAGCAAATATTGCAATTGACTTTGGCGAAAAGGTCTTCATTCTTCTGTGAATTGCTTCAAAATATACCTTCTTTCTTTTCTCTTTTGGGATAGTAGCAACGATCTTTTTTATCTCATTAATTCGCCTATTAAATTCCTTTATCATCTCTTCAGCCTGTTTTTCTTTACCCGTTAATCTTCCAAGATCCCTCCAGTAATTATACATCTCCGTTACTGATTTAGGCTGTAATGATACAACGGTTATACCTGCAACTTCTAATTTTTTTACAAAAGGCCTATATCCCCTGTCTATCATAGGTCGAATGAGTACTAAATCAGGTCTCATCCCTATAAATTTTTCAGGGTCATCATGATAGCTAAAAACAGGTTTTCTTAAAACCTCAGGAGGAAATGCCTCATTCCTTGAAACTCCAATAATTTCATCACTTAAGCCAAGAGAAAATAAATTTTCGGTGTGTGCTCCATATAATGAGATTATTTTTTTATAAGGATGTGTTATTATAATTCTTCTTCCACCAAGGTCTGTTAAAACATAATCTGCTTGAGCCTTAGCACCAGATAATACTAAAATGATTAATACAGTTACAAATAATAGTTTTGCTAAACTTTTCATGTCCTCTTACCTCCAGATATAAAAAAAATCCGAATCAAGGCATGAACCTCGATTCGGTGATTTTCCCTTTTTAATCCTCGAATTTATAAATGTTAAATCCATGCCTCGATGGAAATAACCAATTCTATAGAAATCAGGCAGGTCTTCTGACTTCCGGATCATCCTACTAACTGTACCTTCCCATTCTATTAGTGCAGAATAGTGGTGTAATTACAGCTTTCGTCCCCGATTACAGCGGCGGGTCCGTCCCCGATTTTCACGGGGTTCCCTATTAAGAATTTGTTCACCTGATTTCCTCAATCAAAAACTGTTTTCAAAGAGCTATAATTTGCTTTAATGAAATTTTCTATATCATCTCTACCGTGTGCTGATGATAAAAAACTAATTTCAAACTGAGAAGGCGCTATGTATATACCCCTTTTAATCATTTCTTTAAAGTATGCAGAATACCTTTCAGTGCTACTATTCAATGCATCAATGGCATTTTTAACTTTATCATTGTTGAAAAATAAGCAACTTAATGAACCAAACCTTACAAATTGCACTCCCTTTGCTCCAGAAATTTTAATATTATCCAATATTCCATCTTCAAGCTTTTCACCTAGTTTATCTAAATAATTATATATATCAGGATTTTCCTTTAAAATTTTAAGAGTATGATAACCAGCTATCATTGCCACAGGATTCCCCGATAAAGTTCCAGCCTGATAAACAGGGCCATCCGGAGCTAGTATATTCATTATTTCTGATCTTCCACCGAAAGCACCTACAGGGAAACCACCTCCTATTATCTTTCCCAATGTAGTTAAATCCGGTGTTATTCCAAAATACTCCTGTGCTCCGCCTTTTGAAACCCTAAAACCTGTAATAACCTCATCAAAAATTAGAAGAGATCCTTCTTCTTTTGTTATTTCTCTTAATCCATTTAAAAAATCCATTTCTGGTAAAACTAAACCCATATTACCTGCTATTGGTTCTATTATAACTGAGCTAATTTCACCTTTGTTTTCTAAAAAAATTTTCTTAATATTCTCTAAATCATTATACTCAGCAATAATTGTGTTTTTAGTTACACATTTTGTAACACCAGGACTTGAGGGTAAAGAATAAGTCAACGACCCAGATCCAGCCTTAATAAGAAAACTATCTCCATGGCCATGATAACATCCATTAAATTTTACAATTTTATCTCTTCTGGTATATGCTCTTGCTAACCTGATTGCACTCATTGTAGCTTCGGTTCCTGAATTTACCATTCTAACTTTCTCAATAGACGGAACCATCTCTACTATTAATCTTGCAATATCAACCTCCGCTTTAGTCGGTGCACCAAAACTGCTACCTTTTTCCACACTCTCTTTAACAGCATTCACAATTCTTTCATCAGCATGACCTAGAATCAAAGGACCCCACGATAGGACAAAATCTATATATTCATTACCATCGATATCCCATATTTTTGATCCTTTTCCCCTTTCTATAAAGATTGGCTTCCCACCAACTGATCTAAATGCTCTTACAGGAGAATTAACACCACCTGGGATATACTTGCATGCTTCATTATATAAATTACTACTCTTTTTCATAAGAACACCTTTGAATGTTAATTGTAAAGAGCCATTATCCATCTATATTATTTAAAATATCTACTATGTCTTTTGCAAAATATGTTATTATCATATCTGCTCCTGCCCTTTTGATTGATGTTAACATCTCATAAATAATCATATCTTTATCCAACCACCCCTTTTCTATAGCTGCCATAACCATTGCATACTCACCACTAACATTATAGGCAGCAATAGGTAGATCAAATCTCTCTCGAACTTTTGCAATAATATCTAAATAACATAATGCAGGTTTCACCATAACAATATCTGCTCCTTCCTCTATGTCCAGCTCTATTTCTCGTATTGCTTCTCTGCTGTTACAAAAATCCATTTGATAACTCTTTCTATCACCAAAAGACGGAGCAGACTCTGCAGCTTCTCTAAAAGGTCCATAAAAAGAAGAGGAATATTTTGCAGAATATGCCATTATAGGAACAGTTGAAAATCCTTTTGAATCAAGTTTTTCTCTTATTTTTTTAATTCTACCATCCATCATATCAGAAGGGGCAACCATATCCACCCCTGCTTTTGCATAACTCAAAGCCTCTCTGGCAAGTATTTCTATTGTAGAATCATTATCAACAATTCCATTCTTTATGATTCCACAATGCCCGTGATCTGTATATTCACATAAGCAAACATCCGCAATTAGTACTAAATCTGGAATGCTTTTCTTTATCCTCTCTATAGTTCTCTGAATTATACCATTATCTGCATAAGCTCCTGAACCATAAGGGTCTTTATATTCCGGAATACCAAACAGAATTACTGCAGGTATTCCCAAATCATAAACACCCTTACATTCATCAACTGCCTTATCTATTGATAATTGATAACAACCCGGCATAGATTTAATTTCAACCTTGATATTTTCACCAGGCCTTACAAATACAGGATAGACAAGGTTATCTTTTGACAATCTGGTTTCCCTGATCATTCTTCTTAATCCCTCTTTCATCCTCAACCTTCTCAATCTAACATATGGGAAACCCATAAATCTATCTCCTCTCTGCTCTTATAATAGAATTAACTAAACCATCTATTGTATATTTTTCTGCTTCTACATCTACATCAAAACCAAAATCTAAAACCCTTTTTGTTGTAATAGGACCAATAGAAGCAATTTTAAAATCAACCCTTCTGGATATGTATTTTTTATAATAATTAAAAAAATTTTCTACTGTTGATGAACTTGTAAATGTTAACCAATCAACTTTTTTACTAAAAATATCTTTTATTTTCTTTGAAATCCCCTCTGGGATAACGTTCTTATATCCCGTAACAGAATTGACATTTGCACCTTTTTTAGATAATTTACTTTCAATGATATCGCGAGCTTTATCCGACCTTATTAACAGAATATTTTTATCTTTAACTTTATATCTTGAAATAAAACCCTTTATAAACTCTTCAGCGACATATCTATGTGGTACATAATCAACTAGTATTCCATATTTTTCTATCTCTTTTGCGGTAACCTTTCCTATAGCCCCGAACATTATTCCTTTCAATTCTCTTATATCTCCTTTAACACTCATGTATTCCTTAAAAAAAGCCTTAACTCCGTTTACACTGGTAAATATAATCCAATCATATCTGCATGGATCTTCTTCTATTATTTTTTTTATATTTAACCTACAGCTATCATAATCTATCTCTATAACCGGTAATTCAATTGTGTCAGCGCCAAATCTATAAAGTTTTTCACTTAAAATTGAGGCCTGGTTCATTGATCTTGTAATTACAATTCTTCTTGAAAATAGTGGTAAATTTTCATACCACCTTAACTCTTTTCTCAAATTAACCACATTTCCTATAACAATTACCGAAGGTGATTCAATATTTTCTTTTATAACTTTATCATAAATATTTCCTAGCTTGCCAATTACAACTCTTTGTTCCGGAGTAGCACCTTTTTGTATAACAGCAATCGAAGTATCTGCTTCTTTACCATATTTTATTAATTCATTCACAATTTCCTCTATATTTTGTACTCCCATAAGAAATATAAGTGTCTCTTCACCAGATAAAACATTCCATTCCGCTTCATTAAACAAATTACCATTTCTACCATCTCTTTTTCTATGACCGGTTATAACTCTAAAGGAATATGAATAATTTCTATGAGTTACAGGTATCCCAGCATAAGCTGGAATAGCAACAGATGAAGTAACACCCGGTATTATTTCAAAAGGGATTCCTTCACGGGCTAAAACCTGAGCTTCTTCACCACCCCTTCCAAAAACAAATGGATCCCCACCCTTAAGCCTTACAATCTTTTTACCTTTTTTTGCATATTTAACAATTAACCTGTTTATTTCTTCCTGTGTCACAGTATGCTTTCCTGGTATTTTACCAACATATATCTTTTCTGCACTATCATTAACAAGGTCGAGTATTTTCTCATTAACAAGTCTATCGTAGATTATCACATCACATTTTTCAAGAACTCGTTTACCCTTTATTGTAAGTAACCCGGGATCACCTGGACCAGCTCCTATAAAATACACTATCCCATTTTTGTTCTCTTCCATATTATAAATTACTCCTGATTTATTAAATCAAGCCCCCCTCTTTTAACGATTATATCAGCAATTTTTCTTCCAATATCTTCCGGATTTAAAGAGTCATTAGATATCGTTTCCACAATACTTTTATTGCCATCTATACTGAATACACCTCCTATCATATTTAATCTTTTATTTTCTATCCATGCATAAGCACCTACAGGTGTTTTACACCCTCCCCCAAAAGCCTTAAGAAAACTTCTCTCCGCGGTTATTGTAATTCTTGCATTTTCATTATCCAAACGAGATACTATATTGTATAAATACTCATCATCTTTCCTTATTTCGAGACCTAAAGCTCCCTGACCTATAGCAGGAATAATTACATCAATTGGAAAAATCTCTGCAATCATATTTTGATATCCAGCCCTTTTTATTCCTGCATACGCTAAAACAATACCATCAAAGCCTTTACTCATAAAACCTTTTACTCTTGTATCAATATTTCCTCTCATATTTATAACATTTATATCTTTTTTTAATAACAAAAGTTGACTTTTCCTCCTAAGACTTGAAGTCCCAATTTTTGCACCAGGTTTAAGCTCATTTAACTTACGTCCATCTGATATAAGTACATCATTTGCAGCTTCTCTTTGTGTTATCGCTCCAATATATAACCCTTCCCTTAATTCAGTTGGAAGATCTTTCATACTGTGAACAGCTATATCAATTTCTCCATTCAAGAGTATATTTTCAATTTCCTTTGTAAAAAAACCCGTTCCGTCTAGTTTATGAAGAGGGTCTCTCAAAAATCTATCACCCCTGGTTGTTATATAAACGATCTCACATTTTATACTTTCTGAAAGTCGTTCTATTTCCTTTTTTACCCAGCTAGCCTGAGCTATTGCAAGTTTACCTTTTCTTGAACCAATTTTGATTTCAGTCATCAACTATATCTCCATTAAGAGAAAATAACTCTTTTATTAACTCCAATTTCTTCAAACCTTCTTCACTTTCAAAGTTCAATAGTTTTAAATTAAGAAGTGGCTCCTTAAGAATTTTCTTTACCATTGATCTGGTGAGTCTGTCTATTTTCTCAAAAATTACATCG
>Ga0164318_10008203_pt1 | contig 10157 bp, 8 predicted proteins | sample GuaBasSedimGuay9_FD_113734 | JGI IMG/M metagenome (GOLD analysis project Ga0164318, IMG submission 113734) | Subseafloor sediment microbial communities from Guaymas Basin, Gulf of California, Mexico - Guay9, Core 4571-4, 0-3 cm | ecosystem: Environmental > Aquatic > Marine > Hydrothermal vents >...
ACCGAACTCATTGATAAATATCATATAAAAGATCAGGTCATAATGCCTGGAAAGCTCGGTGAGCAGGATTTGATACCCTTGTACTCGGCTGCGCATATCTTTGTCAATTGTACTGTCCATCACGATGAGAACTTCGGGTTCTCACAGGTCGAGGCTATGGCCTGCGGCACACCTGTGGTCTGCTCCAAATGGGGAGGCCTGAAAGATACTGTGATTCATGGAAGAACCGGTTTCCATATGGAGACTTTACTTACTGATAACGGAATTAAAGTGGACTGGCGCTCAGGCGTGAAATATATCCTCCACCTGCTGGATAGTCCGTCTCTTCTTAGAGAAATGTCAGAGAGCTGTGTAGAATATGCAAGGCAACATTATAGCCTGGAGCATTTTGCAGAGAATTTAGAGAAGGTGGTTATATCAACCTTTGAGCGTAGGGAGCGTTTAGCCAAAGAAGAATCTTTCAAGATCCATCCGAAGGCTGTTAAGTTTTGGCGAGAATATGTGAAAAGGCAGATAGATCCACGGCTTGGACATTTCAAGCCGCTGTTCTCTGAAGAAAATTACGAACTCTACAAATTTTTCATAGAACCATATGCCTCGTGTACGACTGACAATATTCACCTTGACAGAACTTCTATTCCATATTTCTCGACAGAGGTGAAACTGAACGAGAGAGCTAAGATCCTTGAGGTTCAAGACCCTATCTGGCCACAGAGCTATGAGCTGAGAGACCGAGAATTTCGGGTATTTTCGGAGATCAATGGCAAAAGAGATATATCAGCTATCTATCGGAATGTGAAGCAACGTGTCGCTGAGATAGACTATGGAGAGGTTGAAGAATTATTCAGAGAGTTCTGCCGGAAGGGAGCAGTCCTTGTATGAGGTGAAATCGCATACTCTAACCTAAGACCCCTAATGATAGAGGAATAGGGGCGTTATCACTCCCGATGAGAACCAAAGAGTTACATTCCGATTTTAAACGTCGACTTTAGCGGACAAAAACCAATAAAAAGGGGAAAGATAACCCCAAGAGCCAAGAAAGATGGCAAATAAACACTCTTCTCTCAAGCTTATCCTACGCTTCTCAAAATTCCTCAAACCCTACTGGAAAAAGGGCCTTGCCGCCCTTTTTTTGATGCTGCTGGCAGTGGTTCTGCAACTGCCAATGCCCTTCCTGACCAGATATCTCATTGATAAGGTCATTATTCTTAGAGATTTCCGCACCCTAAACATCATCGGCTTTGTCCTCATCGCCGTGCTCCTGGTCAGGGCCTCCTCTATCTTTATAGAACGTGTGCTCCTTTCCACCTTCAGGGCAAGGGTGCTGTTCGACATCCGAATCGCCCTCTTTCAACACCTCCAGAGGCTCTCCTTAAGCTTCTTCCACAACAAAGAGACAGGTTATCTTATGTCCAGGGTCGGCGATGATGTCGGGGCAGTACAGGGACTTTTAGCAGATACAATGGTATCCTTCGTGCAAAACACCCTCACCTTCATCGCCGGGGTCGCCTGCACCTTATATATCCATCCCAAACTTGCCCTCATCTCCTTCTCCATCCTCCCCCTATATGCCCTCTCCCTTAAAGTGTTTAACAAGCGGATAAGAAATATGAGCTATGAGGTGAGGGAGAGGTATGCCAATGTCCAGAAAGACCTGCAGGAGCTGCTCTCCGGGATATCCATCATAAAGGCATTCTCCCGGGAGAAGCACACGGCCATCAGGATGGTGAGAAGCACCAAGGAGGCGGTTAGAAAGGAGGTTAAGCTGAATATCCTCTCTGCCCTCGCCGGCATCTCATCCACGGTGATATCTGCTGCCGGGCCACTGGTGCTCATCTGGTACGGATGTGCCGAGATCATGCGGGGGGATCTCACTGTGGGCGGACTGGTGGCATTCAACTCCTTTATAAGATATCTGTTCGGGCCAACCCAGGCCCTGATGAATATCAACTTCTCAGTGCAAAGGTCCCTTGCTGCCTGCCAGAGGATATTCGAGATGTTAGACCTCCAGCCAGAGGTCAAGGAGAAGAAAGAGGCAGTAGAGCCTGGAAGACTGAAAGGCGATGTGGTCCTACAGGATGTGTCCTTCTCCTATGATTCGGGCGATAGGATATTGGATGGGGTTTCCCTTCGGGCAAGGCCAGGGCAGATTGTGGCCCTAGTCGGAACAAGCGGGGTTGGAAAGACCACCCTGGTGAGCCTCATACCAAGGTTCTACGACCCAGAGCAGGGCAGGGTTCTTATAGATGGGACCGACATCAGGGATATGAGGTTGAGATCGCTGAGGGATAACATCGGGATCGTTTCCCAGGAGACTTTCCTGTTCAGCTCAACTGTCAGGGAGAACATAAGGTTTGGCCGGCTGGGGGCAACAGACCAGGAGGTGACAGAGGCGGCCAGACTTGCCCAGGCCCATGAATTCATAACCAGACTTCCAGAGGGCTATGACACCCAGATTGGCGAGAGGGGCGTTAAGCTCTCAGGCGGCCAGAGACAGAGGATCGCCATCGCCAGAGCTGTCTTGAGGAACCCAAGTATTCTGATATTAGACGAGGCCACCTCCAACCTCGATTCGGAATCAGAGAGGGCTATTCAACAGGCCCTGAGACCTCTGATGAAAAACAGGACCACCTTTGTTATCGCCCACCGGCTGTCCACTGTGCTGGATGCCGATAAGATAGTGGTCCTGGATGGGGGAAAGGTCGTAGCGCAAGGAAAACACAGCGAGCTTTACCAGAGCTGCCCTGTGTACCGCAGGCTCTACGACGAGCAGTTCCTGAACCCCAGGATCGAAGAGGAGATACCGATTCAGCAACAACCGTCTGCCTCAGAGGTGACTCCAGTGGAGTCAGTCGAGGAGTTTGATCATGGCTATCTTCTCTCTTTGGAGGAGTGAGAGACAGAGGCTCTTGTCGTCTTGAAAAGGCAGACCCCTCACCGGGTTCGGGATGAGAAGAGTAGCCTAAACCCGATTTTTCGGGTAGGTTGTTAGTATTTTTGCTTAGCCCTTGAACAGAAAGTAGACCACATCCCCGTCTTCTATCTCGTATTCTTTCCCTTCGATGTGCACCAGTCCCCGCTGGTGAAGCTCTGCCATTGTCCTGTATCTCTCTAAGTCTTCATATTTCACCACCTCAGCCCGGATAAAACCCCTCTGCATGTCGGAGTGGATCTTGCCGGCCGCCTGAGGGGCCTTGGTTCCCTTGAGAATCTGCCAGGCCCTGAGCTTCTGGTTGGCTACCGTGTAAAAAGTGATCAGGCCCAGAAGCCGGTAGCCTGCCAGGACTATTCGGTCAAGGCCCGACTGCTCAAAGCCCAGTTCCTCCAGAAATTCCTTCCTCTCCGCCGGGGGCAACTCCGATATCTCCTCCTCAATCTTCACAGATATCGGGATCACATTCTCCCGGCCAACGCTCTGCTCAACCGCACGTAGATACGGACTCTCCTCCCCGCCTGCCTCTTCTTCACCCACATTGGCGATGTAGATAGTGGGTTTCAAGGTGAGCAGATTGTAAGTTCTAACCAGCTTCACCTCTTCTTCTGCCAGTCGCAACTCTTTTGCCCCTATCCCCCTTTCCAACCCCTCTTTGATTTTGCTCAAAATCTCCAGCCTTTCGGCTCCCCGCTCAGGGTGGGTCCTGAAGAGTTTACTCTCTTTGGCGATCTGCTTCTCCACTGTCTCCAGGTCTGCCAGCGCCAGCTCTGTGTTCACCACCTCGATATCCCTCTTAGGGTCAACAGAGCCGTCTATGTGGGCCACATTCACATCCTGAAAGCAGCGCACCACATGGGCAAGGGCGTCTACCTGGCGGATGTAAGCCAGAAACTTATTGCCCAGGCCCTCGCCTCTGCTTGCCCCCTTGACCAGTCCAGCAATGTCGATAAACTGAATGGCGGTGGGGATACACTCGTTAGGTTTCAGTAACTGGTTCAGTCGCCAGAGCCTCCCATCAGGCACCTGGGCCATGCCCACATTTTGGTCAGTGGTGCAGAAGGGATAGTTAGAAGCCTCTGCACCCGCCTGGGTGAGGGCATTGAAAAGAGTGGTCTTGCCCACATTTGGCAGGCCGATGATCCCGATAGAAAGCGGCATTTTCCCTCAACTCCTTAGAAATATTGATTCAGACAGGATAGAGCATCAATTTAAACAGGGAGTGAGACATTGACTTAAACAGATCTATGCAGGAGACGATAAATCCTAGCAGCTTCAAACCGCAATTTAACCGCAGAGAACGCAAAGAAGGCGCAGAGACCGCCGAGTTATTTTTTATCCTTGTGCCCTTTGTGCCTAATGTTCAGGACTTGGCGGTTAGATTTTTCTTCCAAAAAAACAAAGAATTGATTAGTAATACTATAAAACAAGCCGATAGGATCAGGCTCTGGGAGAACACTTCCACCGAAACAAGCGGGAAGCCTTTTTCTCCCTCTCTCCCCCTCTCCCGCTCTGTCTTTCATGGGCTCAACAGTCTGGGTTTTACAAACAGCGTTTTCTCCCTGGAGATGGTCACTGTGCCTGGGCCTGCCCTTCGGGGCTTCCGCACGTACTTTGCCAGGGTGTAGCTTACCGGGACAGTCTCTGATCCCCGGGCCTTACTCCAGTAGGCAGCCAGACTAGCCGCCTCCTCTAAGGTAACCCTGTCCGGCTCGTCTTTCCTCCCCTCTCTTCTGAGAATTACATGAGAGCCTGGAGAGCCCTGGGCGTGAAACCACAGGTCATCCGGGGCGGCAAGTTTAAGGGTTAATATGTCATTTTCTCGGTCGTTCCTGCCTACCAACACCGTCCACCCCGTTGAGGTGAGATATCGCCGGGGGGCAATATTCCCCTCCTTCGTTTGCTTCCTTTTAGCTTTCACCTTGATTTTCAAATAACCCCTTGCAATCAGTTCATCCCTCAGGGCCAGCAGATCCGCATAGTCGGTCAGGGTCTCTGCCTGCTTGCAATAGCCCTCAAGTTCCTCTGCTCTCCTCTGCTCCTGACTGAGGCGCTGCTCGATGATGGTTCTCCCTTTGCTCAATTTCCTGTATCTTCGGAAATATTGCTGGGCGTTTTCGACGGGCGAAAGCTCCGGGTCAAGGAGAATGGAAAGCTCCTGCCCCTGGGGATCATAGAAGTTGCTCAATTTGGCCTCAGTTTGTCCCTTCCTTATCTGGCCGAGATTGGCCATCAAAAGTTCTCCCTTTATTTTAAAGGTCTCTGCCTCCTGGGCCTCGGCAAGCTCCCTTTGCAAGTGCCTCAATTTACCTCGGCAAGAAAGCAGAGCCTTGTTCAGGGAGGTGAAGATATATTGCCTGAGTTGCTCTTTTCTCTGAGCCTCCAACCTGCGGGAGCAGAAGTACTCCACGGCCTTGCTCAGTGAGCTGACCTGAAGCTTTCGCCCGGCCGGGACCCAACTGGGATTGAAGGAAGAGAAATCTACCGGACTGCCTTGGGAGTCAAAGATGATAAATCCCCCTCCGGCCGGTGGGTGCCTGTAGAGAGAGCAAATATTCCTCCACAGTCGGGAGAGCTTCCCCTCGCTCAGAGAGGCAGCTTTCTCTTCCCAGTCTACACCGGAGCTGAAAGCCACCTCATGGGCAGTCAATCTGCTCATCCCGGCCACAGTCCCAACCAGGGCATCGGCTACCGTCTGCTCGCCGTGTGCGCGGATCATCTCTTTGAACTCGGCGAGGGAACCCGTTTGTGGGTCTAAGCGACTCTGAGGGGGAGGAGGAAGATAGGCCACCCGGGGCAGAATCTGACGAAACCTGTTCATCTGGCGGGTGACTCGCCGCAGGGCATCGACTATTAGACCGCTGTCTTTATCAACAAGGATAAGATTGCTGTTCCTTCCTGTTAGTTCCACAATTAGAAAGACTTGCCTGACTGTGCCGATGCGGCTCCGTTTCTCCAACCGGAGACGGATGACCCTGTCTGTTCCCATCTGCTCGATCTCCTGGACTACTGCTCCTGCCAGATAGCTGGACTGCCAGGGTCTTTGTTGGGGGGACGAGACTGGAGAAGAGGCCAGGAAGATGGCGGGCAGGTGTGGGGAGCAGCGGATAGCCAGGTTGTGCCCCGTTTCGAACTCTAACAGAAGAGAGTGTTCATCTGCCTGTAAAGCCTCTTCCACCTTGCCCCCGAGTATCTGGGAGCGCAGCTCTCCGATCAAACTTCTGATAGTAATACAGTCAAACCCCATCTTTGTCCCTTGCAGTCGTAATGTAGTCCCTTGGAAAGACAGAGCGGGAGAGGGTGAGAGGGAGAGAGGGGCGAAAAAGGTTCCACCCGCCTATTTTCCGTAAGATGGCTCTCCAGAACTCAGCCTAATCGGCATCTGGAGACGCCTTTCACATCTTCCCCTCTAAGGCATTGCTACTGCCTCGATTCCCAATCTGTTTTTGATCTCCCGGGCCAGTGAGGGGGCATCCCCTACCCGGTAGTTGTCGGTGATCACCAGCTCTGGACCGCTTTGCTCCACATAGCCGATCAGCCCGTCAAAGTCCGAATGGCCGCTCAGGGCTACAGTATAGTCCCGTTCTCCGGTCTGGCGACAGGGGAGCTCAAATTGCCGTCCCGAGAGAAATATCCCGGGCCGCCCTCTGTCTTCATCTACCTACTGCTCGAATATGGCAGACGCCTATATGTCTCTCTTTTGAAAATCTCTCTCCCTCTTCAGTTCTACTCGAGATGTATCCCCTTAGCTTCACTCCCCATCTTTGGCAGACCTCCATCACATCAAATACCTTAGCGGAGGCTATGATCGGGCTCTGTGTCCGAAGAGCTCAAAATGCTTATCACCTCTTGTAGTTTGCCATAGTACCCAAAGATATGCACTGAACCCTGCTTTGGCAAGTATTTAACCATATTCAAGAATTCATCTTCAATGTTTCCCTTGAATTTCCTCACCTGGGCGGGATTTCCGTAGCTGGCTTCTATGACCAATATATCTGAGCTAATAATCTGGGCACCGGGAAGTTTCAACCCAGATTCGGAAAAGCCCGTCTAAAGATTTTTCTGTCTTTTGCCCAGATTCTGCTGAAAAATGGCAATTTCACAGAAACCGTGCTCCATTCTACTCTAAAAACAGATGTAGGAGGCGTCTCCAGACGCCGATGAAATCGGGCTCTGGAGAGCCCTCCCAGAGAAACGGATACGTGAAGTGAGCCGGCAGTACTGGCAACAACTCCATTTTTTGCGACAGAATCTGCGGCTGTGTCAAACAAGACAGGGGTTGACTCGGTACGTCTAAAAATTACATCTTGGGGCTGTATCAAAAGTAAATGGTTTAGGATAACAGCAAAGAATGCAATGCGGGCAGAAAATAGGCAACACTTTTATAAATGGATAATTAGCCCTTTGCGGTTCTTGCCACTTCTTGGCGAACTTTGCGGTAAAAAAAATGCCTTTTGATACACCCCCTCTTGTCTGTCCCGATGGGGACAAAATGTTTGCGCCAAATAAGACTAACCGTTTATTCGAAATCCATTTAGGGACGATATGTCTTCGCTATTTTTCACAAGTTTTGCGAATCTGGGTTGAAATCTCCCGTTTAGAGGACTCTTTCTCCTGTTAGTTCCTCTACCAGTACCTGAGCTGAGCCGATTATGTGACCTGCATCATAGAGGGTCAACATCTCGCCCGGGTATTCCACTGGGACGCCGTAAATTATACCACTTGTCTGCTCAGCCGGTTTCTTTTGCCTTCAGTATGCCAATGAGCTCTCTGGCCACGTCAGTGGCGATGGTCTGTTCACATTCGATCAGACTTCTGTTGAGGCAAGGCAGATGGTCTGAGTGGACGTGCGTGACCATCCGCAAGGGCCTCCTGATATGGGCATCACAGACAACGTAGCCGTCCAGAAGAACTGCCCCATTGCCGACTATCTCGGCTTTTTGCATCAAAAAGGTTAAATGGATAAGAATTGGTGACTGGTTTATCAATCACCACTCACCAATGCGGGACAGATTCAATCCAATATTCACTGTCTCTCGGTGGGTTCCGGTGTCTAATTTTCTGGACCCAGGTCCAAAGCTTCGGCAGGCATGCCAATATTTTCTCCATTTAACCATTGTCTGACTTCGCGATCCTCCGGCTTTGTATGGTCAGAACTGTCTTTGTTGTTCCATAACCTATTATTGCTCCAACTATAACATCACTGGGGTAGTGGACACCTAAGTATATCCGACTGAAGCCAACTGAGCAGGCAGCCGTGTAAAACAGCAGTTTATATCTGCCATATTGCTGGGAGAGCAGGGTAGCTATCATGAAGGCAATTGCAGTGTGGCCGCTGGGAAAGCTGGGATTCAGGCGCATAGCCTGCTCTATAGGAAGTCTCAGAATCACCTGGTGGGCAATGAAAGGCCGGTCCCTACCCACCAGATATTTAATAGCTTCAAAGACCCCGGCATTTGTCGCATAACTGGCAAGAGCAAACAATGCGGGAACAAAATCTCTTGTAACCAGCAAGAGGAACAAGATGCACAGAAAACCCGCACTTTTGGTTCCCAAATGGGTCACCCAGAGCATAGCCTTATTCAGGACTGGGTTTGCCAGAGCCTGGTTTACCCAGGTGAAGACTGCAAAGTCTACTGTGAGCATAAGCGGTTTAAGGATTCTCCCGCCGGGTTTTCAGAAGTCAAGGGTGTCAAGTAACCCGGCAATGCCTTCAAGATGACAGGTATCGTTGAGTAAGCACAAGATGAAACTGCCATTTCTGTGACATAAAAGGTTAATGGCACATGGATCTTGCTTTATCTGCCAGAAATGGGAGTTGTCCAGGTTCAAAAGGGCACAGAGCAAAACCTTATTCACCACCCGATGGGAGACTACTGCCACGGTCCCATTATCATGCCGAGTGAGGATCTGATCCAGGGCCGATCTGGAGCGTCTTCTCACTTCGTCCAAGGTTTCACCCCCTGGTATCCTTATTTTGTGCGGTTTCCGGAGCCATTTCCCATAGATTTCTGGCCACTGCTTCCTCACTTTCTGGTGAGGCAATCCCTGCCAGTGGCCGAAGTTTAAGTCCTTTAAACCGTCCAGACAGGCGATGCCAAGACCGTGAGGACGAGCGATTATCCGGGCTGTCTGGCGCGCGCGGCTGAGAGGACTGGAATAGACCGCATCTATATTGAAGCCACTTAATACCTTGGCGGTAGCCTCTGCCTGCCGGATCCCCACTGGGCTGAGTGCAATATCCACCCACCCACGAAATAGCTTCTTCAGGTTCCACTGCGTCTGTCCGTGCCGAATCAAGAAGATATTTGTCATACTTCTCACCACTCACCAGCTTATCTTCTTTTGCCCAGAGGCATAATATATAGCGGATCTTCCTTGATTTGCAACACCTTTTGGACAGCCTCATCCTCGAAGGCACCGACAACCACGGCTCCCAATCCCAGTGCTTCAGCCTGCAGGTAGACATTTTCGGCGATGTGGCCTGCCTCCATATGGACATATCTGATGCCTCGTCGGCCATATCTTCTGGTGGTGCGTTCGTAATCGGCTGCCATAATCAAATTTGCCGGGGCCGCAGAGACCCAGGACTGACTCAACGATGCCTCAGCCAGCGCCCGGTTCAGCTCTCCTGCTGCCACCAGTTTCAGCCTGTGACTCTCCGGCTCGTAATGATAAAGTCCGGGAGACAAGTCAGTAACCCGTGATGCTGCTAAGTAAAGCTCGATTGGGTAGGTGGCTCCAGCCGAGGGGGCGGTTCTGAATCCCCGAGAGGAAGTGACCCCCTGAGCCGCCCACAGGATTTGCGATACTTCTTGTAGAGACAGGGGCTGATCAGAATATTCACGGACAGATCTGCGGCGAAAAAGCGCCTCCTCAACTGACATAGTACCCTTGACATTGGGCGCAGGCAGTTTTATGTCTTCTCCCAGACTGCCCCGGGAGGCTTCCTGGCGACAGGCACCCGCAATCAGCAAAAGCGCTGACCCAAAGGTGAGAATCAGGGCATTAGACATCGGCTATCACCTCCTACGACGGGATTTTTGTTGAAATATGGCGCCGACTTTGGTATCTTTAGAGAGTCAAAGCCAAAATTGACCACAAAATCCGGGAAGAAAGGAGTTAGCGGCTTGAAAAAGGGCCTTGTTGTCGCCATATTTCTGATGGGTTTTACCGCTGTGGTAGCGCAAGTTCTGCTCATCAGAGAGATGCTGGTAGCCTTCTA
>Ga0164318_10008204_pt1 | contig 10157 bp, 7 predicted proteins | sample GuaBasSedimGuay9_FD_113734 | JGI IMG/M metagenome (GOLD analysis project Ga0164318, IMG submission 113734) | Subseafloor sediment microbial communities from Guaymas Basin, Gulf of California, Mexico - Guay9, Core 4571-4, 0-3 cm | ecosystem: Environmental > Aquatic > Marine > Hydrothermal vents >...
CGGTTGTTCCTGCCATGCCCAACCATTTGTATCTCTGTGTTTTTGATACACTTCATGTGGAATTATGTCACCAATTTCTTGACCTAAAAAAATCAGTAACGGTATGGGTGCTAAAGCAAATATGGACAGATGTTCAGGGCGTTGTTTATTTAACTTTTGGCTAAATATCTGTTCTATTTGTTGTTTAATTTCAGTTTTAGCCACATTCCAAAAACTCGCTTCATCTTCTTTTATAGAAAGGTTTGTTAAGTCAATCTCAGAAGAATCCTCACTTGGATATCTTTGGGGGGTAATTGCCTCACATGCTTGCTGAAAATTACAAAGCCCTTTTCTCGTATTGATATTTGTACAAAATTTAATAATATGGGTTTTATGAGATGGCTTAATGTTTGTGAGCAATTTAATTCTGTCCTCATGCTCCTTTTTAAAAGCTTTCAGAAGTTCAACCGGATGTTCTTCGACTTGCTCTCTATCAATTAGACGATGATGGGTATCACACAACAACATAAGATTATCAAAATCTTTGCTAAGTTTCTCTGATAAGGTAGGATGTCCCCTTGGCCCCTTAGGGCTATCAGAAATAATATGGGCAATGTAGCTACGATTCATGTCTGCAAGTGTCAGACTGTCTTTATAGAGATAGTCATTACATCCTTTATATTCGCATCGCCCACCAGATTGTACCCAAAGCCTTAATTTAACTTTATCGGGAATTTTCGTTGTTGACATTTATGTCTTATGTCTCCTTTTGTAATTTATTGATATTATAAGTAGATTTACAACCTTCCCAAACAAATATTTCCTGAATACCAACAATAATGAAATACAGATAATCACTATAAAACTTATCTTGCTTTAGTTTTCTTTTCCAGTTTCTCAAATCTATATTTGATGGCGAGGGTAAAGATTCAGGATGTGTATGCCATTCACCAAGATAATTTAAAGTGCCATTACTTTCATGCCACACCTTGTCAATAAGTTTTTGATGACGTTTGGCTTTTCTAAAAAAACTAAATCTTGTTTGTTTATCTCCAGATAAAGGAGTCGAGATCGAATCAACAATAATATCTTTACTTTCAATAATATGACGGCCTAATAAAATTCCACCTGCTTCTGTTTTCCAATAAGCATCTTGACGATATTCCTTCATTTTCAGGATCACAGCATGACTAAGTTTTAATTTTTTACCATTAGCCCTCAAAAATAGGGTAGATTCGTCAGTCATCAGTTTTTACACCACAAATTGGACAGTTGTCATTTTTATAGCTGTAACGTTTTTCAAATAATTCATTTTCTGTTTGAGAATATCTGCTTGATAGCTTAAAATTGGCTTGTATAAAATTTTTAGACAAGCCTTTCCAAGACAAAATAGGATTATCTCGCTCTTCATTATTAAGCACTGATATAGCAAGACGTGTTGCTAAAATAGCAGTTTGGGTAGAATCTAAGGCACTATAAGGCGTAAATAAACTTCCACAACCCGTTAATGTTTTTGCAAAAGTTTGTCCTTTTTCAGCAAATGAAGCTTTATTAAAAAGCGTTTCCTCTTGTTCAGGTGTATCAGATAGATATAAACATTCTAAACAACCATTACAACCACCGTTATTAGTGAGTAAGGCATGTCCACCAATGCCATAAGGTTCTAACCATGTAAATATAATTGGTGGGGAATCTTTGGTAATATGACAAAGCTGATTTAAATAAAGCTCAATAGTTGGAACGCCAAGTGCAACTATAATTAAGTCAAAATCATTGAAATGAAATTTTTTATTAGCAATCAATTCTTCTATAGATTTATCTTGGGCAGTAATCGAAATATAAGGCATCTTTATTTCGATTTCTTTTTTTAAAGCCAACACTTTTTTAGGATAAGAGTGATTAAATCCCATTACATGCCTAAAAGTGTTTGCTGGTTCTAAAATATCTTTATCAATTAATGTCAGGTTTTGAACACCTGCACGAATGATATCTTGACTAATAAAACCGCCCACTGAACCACAACCAATTAAGGCAACCCTTTTATTATTGAATTCTATTTGGCTACCTCCACGCGGCAATAGGTAATTTTTATCCCTCCGAGATAACGAAAGCGGAATGATGTTTTTTACTTTAGCAGCCTCCATAAGTGGATGAGCTAATTCTACTCCTGTAAACAAAATACCAAAAACACTCGTATTACCATTGGGTGTTATCTGGCTTAATATAACAATTTCCTCATTTTTTACTTTTTTTCTAGCAATATCTTTTAAGAATTGTTTAGATTCCGTAGAACTATTTGAAAAAATAACATTTCTTATTTCTTCCAACGTCCAAAATTGATTAAAAGAAGGTGGAAAAACGAACTTATTTGAGTTTAAAGGTAAATAAATTGCGCTATAAGAAGTGCATTGTTCGTAATTATGAATATCTATATCACAATCAGTAATAGCAATATATTTATCTTTAAATTTTTTAGCTATAATCCTTTGAGGTTTATTACCTAATGATATAAAGGACTCAAGAGATTGAACATTGCCTAATTGTCCCCAATAGAATTCAAACTCATCAAGAAAATCTTGACGATTTTTATGGCTTAAGCCATCTAACAATAGTTGTTTGGTTCGAAACAAAGCATCTCTAATAATTCCAACAGGATTATTTCTATCAGAAAGCAAGCCTTCATTTTGAACATAACATACCCAACCATTTTTAGCTATATGAGGAATAAAACCCAGAGCATCAAATGGTTTTAGAAAAATATTGGGCAAACTTAGCGGAAAAAAGTTATCTAAACTAACCCATAAACTTACTTGCTGGCTTTCGATAGAAATATAACCTTCAAAGGTATAAATACTGAGCCGATTTTCTGAAATTGATTTAAAGGAGACACAACGGGCATATGAGAGCAAATTTAACTCACATACCCGTTTAAAAATCACTTTAAACTCATTCAATTGTAACATTTACTTACCTTTTATTATCTCGACAATATCACATTACATCCAAACTAAAGTTTGGACTCCACAATAACGCGACTTTTTGACTCCAAACTGTAGTTTGAAAAAAACGGATTTCACGCCCTCATTGAAGTGACATTGTCAAATTATGCTGAAGAACTTGAAGACACGATAGCAGGAGCAGAACTAATGAATGCTGTTTCTGCCTTAGTGGGTATCGGAAAATCATCACCAAACTGTTGTTGTAGTTTTTGACACGCTTCACTCGGCTCAGCTTCTGCCTGTGCTTCATTCAAAATACTTAGGAGTGATTCCAATTTCCTTTTAAAGCTTAGCATGTGGTTATCAGTCATTTTTTCAAACACATCACAATAAGGTGCCACTGGCAATTCTACATGAAGCCTTAATTCATTACTGTTATAAATATCTCTAAAATTACCAATGAGGGCATTAACAAAATTCTGCATTGCAGTCAGATCATCATAAGTAGTTTTACCACTAAAATAATCTACTGGTTTGCTGACGTTAAGCCAGTGATAAGCAGCAATAGTAATGCCTATACCAATTGGGGCACCGTTTCCATCAGAAGAAAACTTGACATCTTTCCAACGTTTTAGATATCGAATAACTCTTCTAAACTGTTTTCCATCTTCTGGATCATCAAACCTATTTTTAACAAGCTCGATAAGTTTTTTGGGTTCGGATGCTTCCCAAATTCTCTCATCAGAATTAGGTTTACCTTTCGCTATGTATAATGAACTATCATAAGAATATTCAGAGTAAATTGCTAAATCAACGTGATAGATAGGTTCATTATGCCGTTGATAAAAAATAGTAATACAAGGTTTTCTAAACTCAACTCTTTGAGTATGAGTAGATAGGGCATCATATACCCATTGCTTTACTTCTGTTGGATCAGGATAATCCTCTTTTGAAATGTTAAACTTTAAACCAACATCAATATCGTAGTCTCCCCCTAATGGTTGGATACCAGTTCCCATAGCGTAACTACCTTGATTGAATGGTTCAAAAGTTGGAGTGGGCTCGTCTTTCTCTTGAAAAAACTTTTTAAGCCTCTCTCTAAGTTTCTCAAGAACAATATCCCGTTTATCTCTTAACGTCTTATTTTCGTCAAGATTATTTAGTTTAATTGTTTCATGAAACTGAACAAATTGTTTTTGGAGTTTTGCCATTTATGTATCCTTGTAATTAATAACTCATGTTACGCACATAAAATCTAAAAAAATGGTAAATGTTTCACACTGTACGGTTAAAAAATTTAGGTATTATAAACTTATAAATCAATAATTTATAATAAATTTAGCGAGCGTAGGGTGGGTAGAGCGAAAGCCATCAAAAAAACTATCCATTTTCAAAACACAGTTTAAGCTGGGTTGGTAGCAATGCGGTTTTACCAAGCAAGCGTCGAATGGGTAGAACAAAAGCATACCATCATAATGTTCGGTATAGTCAAACTTTTTTCATAAGTCAACCGGTTTTGGCAATTTTTTCCAACACGTTTTGAAAATGCCAATAACCAAACGCCGTTTTTAGGAATTAAATAATTGGTAATAATCATTGATGAGTGTCGATTCTGCCCTTATCAAAAATTTGCATCCTCAAACCACTCACTCAGGTTGTGTGTCTTATGATGATTTGTTTTGACTAAAATTGTGAGCCATTTTTTTTATAGTCACAGTGGCAATACTTAAAAAAAATGAGCCGGTTATGATATCTATAGTGACTCGAACTATCCCCTCAGGGTTCCATTTGTTCTAAACTAAAAATTAAGGCATTTTTATGCCTATCGAAAATTTAGAGTTTTCTAATAGACTAATATAGCCTTCATATTTTTAACGGGAGCTGAAAGTACACTCATAAAATAATCTTGTCAAGCATCAAGCTTAATTTATTTTCACTCATTTAAATTAGAGTTTTCTAATAGACTAATATACCCTCTTTGGCGAGCATAATTTCAGATTCATGATGGATTCAAAGTGAGGCATTTAGATAGAGTTGCTTTGAAAAGTTTCGCGCTAAATTTGGCAGGTTTTTGACTTTTGACAAAACTTTGTCTTACAGAGTATAAGCAAGCGTAGGGATAGGGATGGTGGGCAAACAAACTCCTCAATTCAGGGGCAAAGAATTGATAAAGTGGCGACAGCGATCCCAGCCTACGATAAACTGGGCCAAAGAATTAAATATTTTATCCGACATTTATACGATTTATCCGACATTTATCAGACAAATGCGGCGTTTTTATAGATAGAAATACATCAATCCTTGGTTCGGGGTACTGGTAATGCGATGACAACCAGTACACTCACATTTTCCAGTACCATTGCAGTGAATGCAGTGGCTAGAGCCATGCCTTTCCAGAATCATTTATTTCACTGCTGTTACACCAAGTTCAATTAAAATAGTGCCATGACAATCTCGAATTAACGGTTACTTCCGCCCAATGACTCAGTTCAGCGACGCTTTGGTAGGAGCGTCTGTCTGCTGGCGCTTTTTGTTAGGCATTTCAGCGTATTTAAGATGGAATCCATAGGATATTGCGATCTCTTTAGCGGCGATATGAGAGTTTGCTAGATACTCATGAATTGATGCACTTTTTCCAGACAATTTCGTTTGAACTCTATGTATTTCTTTCAGTATTTCTGAGTGAACCATTATTCTTCATCCTCCTTAAATAATTCAAGTGGTGTAATGATTTCAGGTGTTGATAAGCCAAGACGACCATTGATAACATGAATATGCTTCCGTTTATTGGCGTTAGCAAGATGGTTGCAATTCCAAGTCAGAAGATAATGGGTATCATAAAAACTGGCATAGGCAAGATGTACAGCATCGCCTACAAAAGATTTTGGCATAACGTAATTAGCAATGTAAAACTCAACAATTTGTTCAATCTCATTGGTCAACGGCAATAATGGAATGGTTGATACGAATTCTATAATTTCCATTTTACGTGGATAATTTCCGTTATTCAATTCTTGGAAAACGGCATCTGATATAAAAAGATCATAGCTGCTGGCCATTTCTGACCACCATTTTTTCGTGACTTCAATAAAAGTTGCTAACGATTCACGTTGATCGAAGTAATAACTTGGGATGCTAGAGTCAAGATATATTTTCTCTTTCATAGTTATTTGATTCCATGCCTAACGCAGAAATTCAGCCGCACGCTTTGACATATCATCGAAAAAAACGGCGGGCGGGTAGAGGAGAATGGTGGGCAACAAAAACACGTTTCGCGCCAAAAGTTTTGCGCGCAAAACTTTTGGCGCGAACCCCACCCTACAAACAAAAATTGACCGAGACAAACTAAAGTTTGTACGGAAAGCGAGACAAACTCAATTTGGAATTAACTGAGAATGTCAATTTTAGCCGACATCAATTGGTAATTTTGCCATGACAGTGTTTGTATTTTTTACCGGAACCACAGGAGCAAGGTTCGTTACGGCCGACTTTCCGCTCTTGTCGTACAAAGGGTCGTTTCGATACTGCTTGTTGTGGTGCTGCTTCTCCTTCTGCCAATTCGTTGGCGAGTCCTTCTACATTGGCATGTCTAAATTGCATTTGCCGTTTTTGCCGCCGTTGTTCTTCTACGGCCGCGACATCGGATTCTGCTCGAATTTGTACCTTGGACAAGATGCTGATGACTTCTCGTTTGATTTGTTCTAGCATGTTGGAGAACATTTCAAAGGCGAGACGTTTGTATTCGTGTTTGGGATTCTTTTGGGCGTAGCCTTGTAGATGGATCCCTTGACGTAGATGATCCATTGCGGCTAGGTGTTCTTTCCAATGGCTGTCCAAGACTTGCAACATGACGGCTTTTTCAAAATGACGTACTACTTGAGTACCTACCTGTTTTTCTTTGTCGGTGTAGGCGGCAAGAATGGCTTCTTCTATCTTTTCGCGTAAGGGTTCTTCATGTAGATCATGATCTTCTTCCAACCACTGTGCGATTGGCAAGGTGAGGCCGAAGCTTTGGTGAATGGTTTCTTTAAGGTCGGGTATGTTCCATAATTCAGCCAAACTTTTCGGCGGAATAAAGTTGTCTATTAAGTCGTTTAAGACTTTTTGACGAATGCTTAGGATCAGTTCTTCAATGGATTCAAATTCCATGAGTTCGTTGCGAAGTTGGTAGACTTCTTTACGTTGATCGTTGGCGATGTCGTCATATTCAAGCAGTTGTTTACGAATGTCGAAGTTACGCCCTTCTACTTTACGTTGGGCATTTTCTATGGCTTTGGTTACCCAAGGATGTTCAATGGCTTCGCCTTTTTCCATGCCGAGTTTTTCCATTAAACCGGCAACGCGATCTGAAGCAAAAATACGCATCAGGTTGTCTTTTAGGGAGAGGTAGAAGCGGCTGGAACCGGGATCGCCTTGTCGTCCAGAACGGCCTCGCAATTGGTTGTCAATACGCCTAGATTCATGGCGTTCGGTGCCGATGATGTGTAAACCGCCATTTTGAATGACGGTGTCATGCCGTTGTTGCCATTCTTCACGTAATTTGTCTACTTCGGCTTGTTTGGGATCGGTTCCCAGTGCTTTTATTTCTGCTTCGACATTGCCGCCTAATACTATATCGGTTCCGCGCCCGGCCATATTGGTTGCAATGGTAACGGCACCAGGCCGGCCAGCTTGTGTGATAATTTGCGCTTCTTGTTCATGAAAGCGGGCATTTAACACTTGGTGTTTAATTTTGTCTGTTTGCAGCCGCTTTGCGAGTAATTCCGAATTTTCAATGGAGGTGGTGCCGACGAGTACGGGTTGTTCCGAAGCTTGACAGGCTTGAATGTCTTCGATAATGGCCTGGTATTTTTCCTCGACTGTGAGATAAACCAAGTCGCCTCTATCATCACGAATCATGGGTACATTGGTGGGTATGACGATGACTTCTAGGCTATAGATTTGTTGAAATTCGTATGCTTCGGTATCGGCGGTACCGGTCATTCCTGACAATTTATCGTATAGGCGAAACAGGTTTTGAAAGGTGATGGAGGCGAGGGTTTGATTTTCGTTTTGAATCAGTGCGTTTTCCTTGGCTTCGACTGCTTGGTGTAATCCATCAGACCAGCGTCGTCCTGGCATTTGTCGCCCGGTAAATTCATCGACAATGACAACTTGATTGTCTATGACCATGTAGTCAATGTCACGTTGAAATAAGGTATGGGCGCGAAGGGCGGCCTGAACATGATGCATGAGGGTAATATTGGCGGCATCATATAAACTCTCGCCTTCTTTGAGTATGCCTTCTTTGATTAAATATTCTTCGATATGTTGATGGCCTTCATCACTGAGTGTGGCTTGTTTCTGTTTTTCATCAACATAGTAGTCGCCGGGTACTTCAACCTCGTCATCTTTATGAGGTTCTCGTTCTTGGGGCTTTAAACGGGGAATAATGACGTTGATGCGTTTGTATAAGTCTGAATTGTCATCAGTGGGCCCTGAAATAATCAGGGGAGTACGTGCTTCATCAATTAAAATGGAATCGACTTCGTCGACGATGGCAAAATTCAAGTCCCGTTGGACACGGTCAGCGGCACCAAAGGCCATATTATCGCGCAGATAATCAAAGCCAAATTCGTTATTGGTGCCATAAGTGATGTCGGCACCATAAGCATTGCGTTTTTCGTCTGGTGACATCCCTGAGAGACTGACACCGACAGTCATGCCTAAATAATGATAAATCTGTCCCATCCAGTCGGCATCACGGCGTGCGAGATAGTCGTTGACTGTGACAATATGAACCCCTTTGCCTGATAAGGCATTCAGATAGGCCGCTAGGGTGGCGACTAGGGTTTTACCTTCACCGGTACGCATTTCGGCAATTTTGCCTTGATGCAGTACCATGCCGCCAATGAGTTGTACGTCAAAATGACGCATATTTAAGGTACGTTTACCGGCTTCACGGACAATGGCGAAAGCTTCTGGGAGTAAATCATCTAATGATGCACCGTCATGAAAACGTTGACGATATTCTTTGGTTTTGTTTTTGAGTTGCTCTTCACTCAAGTCAGCGAAAGCGGATTCTAAGGCGTTGATTTTGTTCACTACCTTATATAGGCTTTTTATGAGCCGCTCATTGCGGCTGCCAAAAATTTTGGTAACTAAATTGCGAAACATATCAGTTGTCAGTTGTCAGTTGTAGGGTGGGCTTTGTTATTGCAAAGCCGATTTGATGTCAGGTGGGCTTTGTGTTGCCCTTCGCTAAGTTATCAGTTCCATGCTTGCTGCGTACAAAAACGGCAAGCCTTTCAATCAGTTCGTCGCGAAAGTTGCCCGTAAAAAACAATCTTTTGCAATGATCTGATTGAAAAGTTAAAACAAAAACTTCCATGAACTTGATAAGGGGAAAACGTCGTGAGGGGCCTAGGTTGGCTAGGCTCTTAAAGAAAAATCTGGTCTCCACTATGGGGATTAACCGAGCGAAAACCAAGCAATTTCCTGTGGGCGATCTTCTATGAGGTGAGAAGTAGACCCAGATCACATTCGATCAGAGACTACAAAGCAGATTATGAAAGTATCTAATAGACTTGTCCCTTCATCCCGTAAAGTTTTGGCGTACAAGTTGCGATCATCAAGAGCTTGATTAAGCTACAACTCTAATAAGGGCCTTGCGGAAAAATAAAATACCAAAAAATTAATTTACAATTCAGTGCCTGAACGAAAACCCTTTCAATAAAAAATTGTGTCATTTCTTTGTTCTGAGAAATCTTTTTTTATCAATGTTTTAAAATTTATCTGATCAAAGAAATGGGTAGTCCCTACAAACCAATAGAGGTGTTCAAACTGTGAAGTTGGCGTTAGGAATTGAGAATTGAGAATTGAATTTTCAAAGGCAAGCCCAATCTGTGGCTACAAGGCGTTTTGCTGACGAGTTCAAATACCCAAAATTCATCAAAATTCATTATTTTTGTTAGGTATTTTCTAGAACAGTATACTAACGTAACTCATTGATTTTTAACACCTGCATTGGCTTGTAGGGACTACTAAGAAATGACACTTTCCGTTCAGACACTAATTATAGCCATTTTCACATGACTTGGTACTCAAATAATTGATTAACTATATGAAAATATTGGGTTTTATACTTTAAAAATAGTATAGAGTCATGTGAAAAAGTCTATCGTTTTTCTTTGCTGCAAGTTTTTTTAAAAAAACGGGTTAAGTGAAAAGTAAAATGAGTGGGTATATTATTTTCAAGGC
>Ga0164318_10008205_pt1 | contig 10157 bp, 10 predicted proteins | sample GuaBasSedimGuay9_FD_113734 | JGI IMG/M metagenome (GOLD analysis project Ga0164318, IMG submission 113734) | Subseafloor sediment microbial communities from Guaymas Basin, Gulf of California, Mexico - Guay9, Core 4571-4, 0-3 cm | ecosystem: Environmental > Aquatic > Marine > Hydrothermal vents...
GAAACCATCTTTAAAAGAACCTGTTCTTCATCTAAATTTTCAGGCTCTAAAATTATTGATGTAAAATCTATTAAATAAAATGGCTCTTGAGCTACTAAATCATTTAATTTAACTCTAATTAGTGGTTCAAATTTGATTTTATAATTGCCATTAGGTAGTTTTATTTTTACTGATATTCTAGCTAATAAACCGACTTCATAGAAATCAGTGAATTCAGGTTCTAAAACTTCAGGATTTTTTTGAAATACTAATACAACATATCCATCTCGATTGCTTTCAGATTCAAAGACTGCATTTTTTGAAAATTCTCTACCTACTTCAACTCTAACATCTGCACCTGGTAAAAAGATTACTCCTCTAATTGGGATTACAGGTAAACAATCTGAGAATACTTTCTTTAAGTTATACATATCATCACCTCGTTATATCAAAATTTCTCTCTTTTATTTTATCATAATTAAATAAAAAAACCTAATATTTTGATGAATTCCATCATAAAATACCTTAGGTTTTTTATTTATGAATTTTATGTGAACAATTTAGAAAATTATTGAATTACTTTTGCTTTTTCAATAATTAAATCCAATGCTTTTTTATAAGCAATTTCAGATGAAATTGCAGAAGCAGGAATAGCATGTTTTACTTGTTCAAGTGTAACGTTTTGTGCTTTATATTCTTCTAAAATCTCATTGTATTTTTCTTCGATTTCAGCTTCTGTTGGCTCTATATTCTCTGCTTTAGCTATGGCTTCAATAACTAATTGTTCTTCTAAAGTCTTCTTAGCTTGAACTTTCAACTCTTCTTTAAACTGTTCTTCTGTTTTACCCATGTATTGTAAATATGTGTTGTAATCTAGTCCATATTGTTTAACTTGAGTCTTAGTTGCATCTAAGGAACGGTTAGTTTCTTCTAAAATCATTTCCTCAGGTAATTCAAATTCAGCGTTCTCTATAACTTTTTTGATTACAGTTTTACGTATATGATCTTTGTTTTGAGCTTCTTTAGCTTTGATTATTTCTTCTTTTACATTATTTTTAAAATCTTCAACTGATTTAATTGAATCATCATTTAATTCAGTAATAAACTCTTCGTTCAACTCAGGAACTACTCTTACTTTAATTTCATGTAATTTACATTTAAATACAGCTTCTTTACCTGCTAAAGATTTTTCTTGATAATCCTCAGGGAAAGTTACCACAATGTCTCTTTCTTCTTCAGATTTCATTCCTAACATTTGTTCTTCAAACCCAGGAATAAATTGACCACTTCCAATAACTAATTCATAGTTTTCTGCAGTTCCGCCAGGAAATTTTTCTCCATCTACAGAACCAGAAAAATCAAATACAGCTGTATCCCCATTTTCAAGTGCGCCATCTTCTTTTAATACCATTTCAGCGTGTTGTTCTAGCTTTTTATTGATTTCTTGTTCTAATTCAAAATCACTAACATCTACTGGTAAAACGTTTACTTCAATTCCTAGGTATTCTCCTAATTTAATAACAGGTTTAACCGCTACAGTAACGCGATAAGAAAAATCTTCTCCACGTTTAATTTTTGCAGGGTCTAAATCAATACTTGGTTGAGCAACTACTTCGATATTATTATCAACGATTGCAGTATAATATGTTTCTTGTAAAACATGTTGGATTGCTTCATCGTACAAAGATTCTACTCCAAATTTAGCTTCATATACATTTCTTGGAGCTTTTCCTTTGCGAAATCCTTTGATTTCTACATCTTTGTTAATTTTTTCAAAAGCATGATCTAATCCCTTTTCAAATTGTTCTTTTGTAACTGTTACTTCAAAATTAACTTTTGAGCCAGCTATTTTATCTATTATCATAATATTCCTCCATTTTCTCACTTTAGTGATTATAACAAATTAGGTTAATAAAATCAATCTTTTTGTACTCTAAAATATATTCCCAAAAATGTCCTTAAATCTTTTTGGAACCTTTTTAATAGATTCTCCAATTACCCTTGGGAAAAGAACCATTGCTTCCGCAAAAGCCATTTTTTTAATTTCTCTTTTATTTATTCCTTTTAAGTTCATAAACAAATAATTCCGACAAATTATTCCTACTCTAAGTGACAATAATGCGTTCCCTGCCCCTTGAGCTAAAGATCCAGTCACAGTTTTAATAACTGGCATCTCGGCTAAAGCATTTAAACTTGACTGTGGAAATAATTCAGAAAACTTCATGTCTTCAAGACTTTCTGCGATTAAAGCTGAACTTAAAACATTAAACGATAATCTTCCTAGTGCAGCGTAACTAGGACGAAAGCCACATTTAATAACCAATTCTTTTATTAATTTTAAATTAATGGTAAGTACAGCTAAAGCATCTAATTTTCCGTTTTGTGAAATGGCGGTAGTTAAATAAACGCTTTCTGCGTGACTCACTATTACTTTATTTAATTCCTTTTTTATCGTTTTATCAAAGATTTCTGATAAAGCAAGTTTTAATTCAAGTGGGTCATGAATATGTTCCTTAATACTATCTTTCTCCATATCCTTTAAATAATTCTCACTCAACAGATTTTTTGCTACCTTTTTGTACATATGAAAATTCTTTTTAGCATTATCAGATTCATTGAATAAACTATCAATTGAAAATGTTGGTGAAAATAAAACCAATACAATAGGTCTTACTATTAAAACAATAAAAAGAATAGCTGATACTACATAAAAAGAATATTCTAAATATACACTAATAGTTCTCAATCTCTCTCCGAGTTGAAGAACAGAGCTTATAATCATTAAAACAATGAAAAATAATGCAGATAATCCAATAATAATCCAAAATGTTTTCCCAAGCTTACGCATTATTTACCTCCTTAATTTTTATTTTAACTTCTTCAATATCTTTATATATCTGTTTAGATAAATCTTCTTCTGAATCAAACTTAATTTCAGGACGAATAAACTCTAAAAATTCTAGCTTCATTTCCTTGTTATAGAAATCTTCACAAATACCGAACACATAAGTTTCTACACTAATAGGTAGATTGTTATAAGTTGGTTTATTCCCTACATTAGTAATTCCATAATATAACTTATCTTGATAGCTAATACGAGTAAAATAAACCCCAGATTTAGGCAAATAATATGGTAAATAATTTATATTCGCTGTCGGATATCCTAGTTTTTTTCCTATCCCTCTTCCTAAAACAACTTCACCTTTAATAAAGAATGGTCTTCCTAATAAATAATTAGCTAATTCTAATTTCCCTTCCTCTAAAGCTTTTACTATTCTTGTAGAACCAACCTTTATATCATTAAACTTCATCTCTTCAACTACTAAAGTATCGAAGTTTTTATTTTGTTTTAATAAAACACTATCACCCTTACCAAGATAGCCAAAAGAAAAATCAAAACCAACAACTACAGTATTTGATTTTAATAAAAATCTATCAATAAATTCATAAGCTTCCATATGAATTAGTTCTTTGGAAACTTTCATAACATATAGATAATCTACCCCTAATTTTTCACAAATACTTATTTTATCATCTATCGTCGTTAAACAGCGATGTTTTTCCCTCTTCATAAAAGCTCTTATGCTTCTAGAAAAAGTAAAGACAGCTAAAGACAATCCTTTATCTTTAGCTATATCTTTAGCTTGTTTAATCAAATTAATATGAGCTATATGCATTCCATCAAAATAGCCTAGGCAAATAACTATATCTTTTTCAGTAATAAAATCATTTTCTTCTAAATACTTAACTTTTAGCACCATTTCACCGACATCCGCATTTGATTTTTTTGTTCATCATAGTAATAAATAGCTAGAGCTTCTCCAGACTCACTATATAAAATTACATCTTTCTTTTCTGGAACTAAATCAGGATCTATAAAGCGACCATGTCTTACATAATGTTCAAATTCTGGAGAAATAACATGTTTATTTAAATCCATATATTTAAATGGATCTTTTAGTTCATATTTTCCCTGTTTAAAGGTTTCTAAATCAATAGCTTCTTCTATTGTAAATTGATTAATTCTAGTTCTTTCGAGTTCAACTAAGGTACCATATACACCTAAACGTTCACCTAAGTCTCTCGCGATACTTCTTATATAAGTACCTTTAGAAACTTTAAATCTTATTTGAAAGGTAAATCCAGGTTCATCTTTTAAATGCTTAAACTTATCGATAGAATAAATCTCGACTGTTCTTGGGTTAATTGGAGGGATGGTTAAATCTCTTCTTGCAAGTTCATATAATTTTCTACCATTTATTTTAATAGCTGAATATTTAGGAGGAATCTGTTCTTGTTTTCCCTTAAATGTCTTTAATTCTTTAAGAACATCTTCTTCTTTTAAATCTTCTATTTTAGTTTCTTTAACTACTTTACCGGTAATATCATCAGTATCAGTTTGAATTCCTAAACGAATAGTGGCTATATATGTTTTTGAATGATTCTCAAAATACTTTACAAGTTTAGTAGCTTTATTTACACATAAAACTAAAACGCCAGTAGCGTTTGGGTCTAGTGTTCCAATATGTCCTATGCGTCTTGTCATGAGTACCTTTCTAGCAATATCTACTATATCATGTGATGTATAAGATTTTGGTTTATTGATAATCAATACCCCGTCCATAAAAACCATCCTTTCATTTAATAAAATCTATAATATCTTCTCGATACATAGATCCCTTTATTCGTTTTGTTTCTTTATTGGATTCCAATAATATTATTGTTGGAACTCCATCAACCTTATATTTATCTACTAAATCTTTTTGTTCAAAAACATCTATTTTTTCATATTCTAATGGAAAAAGATCTTCTTTTTTTAAGCGTTCTACGCGTTTATTAATAGCGTGACATTTCCCACATCTAGCTGAATAAAATAAAATTAATTTTCTTTTCATCTTCTACCTACTTAAAGTATATCACTGTTACGCCTTTACCGCCTTCATTTTGACCGCCTGGGCGCATTTTTTTTATTTGTGAATTATTTTTAACAAATTCATCTACTGCTTTTTTTAAAGCCCCTGTACCATAACCATGAATTATATAGGCAAACTCTAAATTATTTATTAAACAAGTATCAACGAATTTATCTAATTCATCTATTGCATCTAAATAACGATAGCCTCTTAAGTCTAATTCCATTTTAGCTTCACTTGTCTTTAATACAGTTCCCTTTATAGGATTAACAACTTTTTTTGGTGTATCTATATATTCTAAATCAGATTCCAATAAAGTCACAGTTAAACTTCCCATTAACACTTCATATTTACCATGAGGTAATTTCTTATTAACAATGCCGTTCCTTTGATAAGGTATTATTAAAACCTTATCCCCAACACTAATTTTAGTTTGAACTGTTTTTTGATAAGAATCATCAATTTGATTAATAGATTTAGCTTCGTGTTTTAATCTTGCAAGTTCATGTTCTTTAAAAGTGGCTGATTGTTTTAATTCATTTAAATCATTAATTATTTTTTTAGCTTTTGATTCTAACTTTTCTAGTTCAATTCTCTTCTCGTTTTCTAAATCGGATAACAACTTATTCTGCCTAACTTTTTCTTCAATATAAAGTTTATCTAATTTTTCTTGTTTTGACTTTAATAAATTAATCTCTTCTTTATATTTTAAAATAGTTTCTTCTAATTCAATACTTTGTTTTTCTAGTTTTTTTATTAAATGAGAGACATCCGTATCGAAAGATAATGATACTTTTTTGGCCGCTTCAATTACAGATGCATTTAACCCTAATCTTTTGGCTATTTCTAATGCATTAGAAGTTCCTGGTACACCTATTTTAAGTTTATATGTTGGTTTTAAAGTATCTATATCAAATTCTACTGATGCGTTTATTGTATCATCTAAATCAAAAGCATATGTTTTGAGTTCTGGATAATGCGTCGTAACCATTGAATATAAATTGAATTTACGCAAATAATTAATAATACTAATAGCTAGAGAAGCACCTTCTTTAGGATCTGTCCCAGAACCTATTTCATCTAATAATACCAAAGATTTTGATTTTACATTTTTCATTATATAAGTTATTTTTGATATATGTGATGAAAATGTTGATAAGGATTGTTCGATTGATTGTTCATCACCAATATCTGCGAATATTCCTGAAAATACAACTGTTTTAGATCCTTCATCTACAGGAATTAATATACCAGATTGTAGCATTATTGATAATAATCCCAAAGTTTTTAAAGTTACAGTTTTTCCACCAGTATTAGGCCCTGTAATAATAATATGATGATAATCATGAAAATTAATATTATTTCCGACAACCTCTGCTTGTGGTATTAAAGGATGTCTTGCGTTTAATAAATTAATCTCATTTTCTGTAAGAGAAGGTTTTGAAGAATTAAATTTAATTGCGTGTTTCGCTTTAGCAAACACAATATCTAAATATGTTAATATGTCAAGATTACTTCTTAAAGATAAAACATTCTCCCCTACTGATTTTGTTAATTCTTTTAATATTCTATCTACTTCTTTCTTTTCTTCTAATAAGAGATTCTGTAACTCGTTATTTAAGACAAAACAACTGATAGGTTCCATAAATACTGTTTCACCACTACTAGATAAATCATGTACTACTCCTTTAAAACTGTTTTTATATTCAGCTTTAATAGGTAATACAAGGCGGTTATTTCTAATCGTAATAAGAGAATCAGTTAGTTTATTAGCTTCTTGACGAAGCAAAGAATTGATTTTAGTTTCTATTCTTTCTTCTAAGATTTTAATTTTCTTTCTTAATTTAGAAAGCTTAATAGATGCATTATCATATATCTTTCCTGTTTTATCAATTACGGTTTCAATTTCTTCTTTTAATTTAGGAAGACTAATTAAATTTTGGTAATACCCGTCTAAAGCATCACTTTCAATATCTAATTGATGAATCTTTTTAATATATGTTTGATTTCTTGAAATAGCTTCTTGGTGGCTTACAATACGCAAGAATTCTTCAATATTAAGTATTGATCCTATTTCAGCTTTCTTTAAAGATTCTTTGATATTCAATACTCCAGTAAGAGGTGTTTCATTAAGACGCTGAATAAAAATCATTGCCTCATAAGTTTCTTCTAATAATTTTTTAATCATTTTTTGATTAACCAAAGGCTTTAATAACAAAACATCCGTCTTAGCTAAGTCGGTAATAGTATAATCTCTAATTTGCATTAAAATTTTCTCGAATTCTAATTTTCTTGTTTCAGCTAGCATTTCCTCACCTTCTGTTACTTCTATTTTAACATAAAATATGGTAAAATAGTATTAGGAGTTGAGACAATGAACTACGATTTTGTAATTGATGAACATAATTTAGAAAAACTTGTTAATTACTATCATCAATTTTTAGAAGAAAAAAAAGATTCAAGAATCTTGTATTCTTTTAAAAGCCCAGATTTTAAAATAACTATATATAACACCAAAAAAGTTCTGTTTCAGGGGAAGCGTGCATTTGAAGAATATTCGCTTTGGGCAGAGCATTTTGGTTATGAAGTAAAGAAACCAGTTGATAAATCAATATATATAAATGAATACTTCGCAGAGGCTGTAATTGGTTCTGATGAAGTAGGAACTGGCGATTTCTTTGGCCCTGTAGTAGTTTGCGCAGCTTTGGTGTCCCCTAAAGACTATGAAGAGCTTGACAAATTAAATGTTCGCGATAGTAAGAACTTAAATGACAAACAGATTATTTCTATGGGTTCAAAATTGATTCAAACTATTCCTTATCATATTCTTGTATTAAGCCCTGCTAAATTTAATGACTTAACCGCTAAAGGTTATAACATGAATAAGATAAAAGCTTATTTGCATAACCACGCTATTAAAAAGATGGTCTCAAAACATAAATATTTCGATAGAGTTATAATTGATGAGTTTTGTAGTAAAAAGTTATATTTCGATTATTTAAAAGATGAAGAAATATACAAAAATGTTACCTTTCATACAAAAGCTGAAAGCATCCATAAATCCGTGGCTGTAGCTTCTATTATAGCTAGATATAAATTTATTTTAGAAATCGACAGAATTTCTAAAAGTATTGGAATAACTCTTCCAAAAGGAAGTGGTCCATCAACTGATGCTATTGGAAGGTTAATTTACTTGCAACACGGAAAAGATTATTTTTATAAAATTGCTAAAATCAACTTTAAAAACATGAATAAAATTATCAATCAGTAAAAAGAAATAGACAAACAAAAAGGCTTGAAATTAAGCCTTTTTATTTATTACAATAATAACCCAAGTAATAGTGCAGCTATTCCGAATACTAAAACTATGATTTGAACTCCTAATTCTCCTTTAAACATTTTCTTCATGATTTCAAATTTCTTCATTTTCCAAATAAAAGGTGGTTTTAAAAGTCCAATATAGATACATAATATACCATAGATAATTAATGCAATTTTCCACCAATCCATATTCTTCCCTCCTATATATTAGCTTTTTTTATATATAATTTGAATAATAGCAACAAGAAAAACATATTAAAAACAACACCTAAAACAAAATATACACCAAAACTAAAATTAACCTCAATCATTGGCAACATTTCCATTTGGATTAACCTTGCAGGCCAAGATTCGGGTGAAAACAACAAAAATATTTCCTTCCAATCAAAAACAAAAAATACTAAAGTTGGTAAAATTAATATTACACCAGTCAGTTTCATAATTACAAAACCTTCTACTTTGTTTCTCGCAAGAGAACATACAATCAAAGTTATTAAAGGACCTGACAAAGCACTTAATAAAGATATCAATATTATTTTAATAAAGTTTACATTAGGTAAAAAATTAGTAATATATATCAAAATAATCGTGGCTAAAACTCCAAATATATAACTGATTATCAATTTTAGAATTATATAAAATCTAACAGATATAGGAGTTATTTTTAAACTCATTAAAACTCCGTCATCCTTGTCATCCAAAAGGGTAAAAGCTGTAATAGCCCCAAAAATATATCCAATCATTAAAATCATTATCATAATTATAATTTCTGGAGTTGGATTACCTGGAGGTACTGAATCTTCTATGATAGGTATTATATAATATAAAATGCCTCCTAATATAATAGGGTAAAACACAAAGAAAACATTCATTTTATCTCTAAATATATTTTTTAACTCTGACTTAATCACTGTCTTAATCATGGGTTACACCCCGCTTTGCTTTATTGAATATTCTTTAAATTTAGGTATCACTAAATAATAATAAGTAAATATAGAACCTATGATTAAATATCCCAAACTAAAATAATATTTCCAAGTAAAAACATAGGATTTAAAACCTCCGCCTATTACTTCGGTCCCTGCTTGTATAGGGTTTAAGAGCATAAGATATTCAAACCATTTATTTGTAAAAACATTTAATTGATATAAAATATTAGGAATCATTAAAACAAATGAAAATATCATAACATTCATCAACATCTCAGTAAAACTTTTTTGATAATAAGCCATATAAAAACCTAAAATAGTATGAAAAGCAGTCGTTAAAATTATTCCTATAAGAATCAAAAAATAATTTATTTGAATATCTCTAATAAAGATAAACACAATAATTATTAATATTGATGAAAATGTATTATGAATTGAATTAGCTAATACTTTGGAAAATATTAATTCTTTATTAGTTGAAGGTGTCACAAGCATAGTGGAAATGGTTGATTCGCTTTTTTCAAAAAACATCACTGAACCAATATATATTATACTCATTAATGTCGCATCTATTAATAATAAAATAGGTAATATAGCATTAAATATAGTCGCATTCACAAAAAATAAGACCAATCCCCAAATTATTGCTATTAACATACTTATAGAAAATATATTATATTTATTTAACCTAGATAACTCACCTTTTACAAGAACTAATAATCTATTATTATTCATCTTTTAACCCTACCCCTGTAACTTTAATAAATATATCTTCTAGGGTTGTTTCTCCACTGTGTATTGTCTCTATTTTTTTTGTTTGTAAAAGGTTTAAAAATTCTTGGTTTTCACCTATATCATTCATTGAAAAAACTGCTTTTTTAGTTATATTGTTTTCTTTATATTCTAGTTTTAATTCTCTTTTTCCATATTTTATTTTAAGGTTTCTTGGAGAATCAACTTCTTTAATTTCACCATTAACTATAAAAGCTACTCTATCACATAATTCATCGATATC
>Ga0164318_10008206_pt1 | contig 10156 bp, 8 predicted proteins | sample GuaBasSedimGuay9_FD_113734 | JGI IMG/M metagenome (GOLD analysis project Ga0164318, IMG submission 113734) | Subseafloor sediment microbial communities from Guaymas Basin, Gulf of California, Mexico - Guay9, Core 4571-4, 0-3 cm | ecosystem: Environmental > Aquatic > Marine > Hydrothermal vents >...
CGCCTCCCCAAATTTTGCTCTGATCTGCCTTAAAAGGGGAGTTAGCCGCAAAGTCGATCTCATCATCTTTTTTGACTAAATAAGAAGGTGAATCAATAATTGCACCGTTTACAGCAATATGTCCATGAGTAACAAACTGTCGAGCTTGTTGGATGGTCTTTGCCATGCCTAGTTTATGCACAATTGTCTGTAGCCGACGTTCTAAGAAATTTTCTACGGTTAGTGATAAAATATCATCGGTAGTTGCTTCTTTTCCTACCAAACCCAATTTTTCTAATCCAGAGCGAATTTCTTCAAAACGCGTTTCACGAATATCTTCGGGTAAAGTTCGACTTTCTCGAGCTAGTTTACGATAATGAGATAATTGAAATTTGTGTTTTCGGAATTCTTTTTTGTTGCGCAAGCCGTATTTGCCTAAATATGTAAACTCTTCAACAATTCTATCTTTCTCAAAAGGATTATTTGGAGTTGCATATTTCTTTTTTAATCTACGTGGGTCTCCCATTTATTTCACCTTTTTTACTTTCCACCCTTTAGAGTTTTGCGCATATATCCAACAACCAAACCGTGTCGGCCGGTTGTACGAGTGCGTTGTCCACGAACTTTCAATCCATACATATGTCGAATTCCTTTCCATGAGCGTGTGCGCTTCATGCGGTCTAAATCCATTTTTCGCACTAATTCTAAATCATTTCCCGTAATGTGGCGATATTCTCCTGTGCGTAAATCTTTTTGTCGGTTTACCATCCATTTTGGAATACCATGGGAAACAGGATTTTGAATTATCTTCACAAGTTTTTCTTCGTCTTCTTCTTTCAGCAAACCGATACGCATGTTTGGATCTAAACCACTCACGCGAACTATTGCGGATGCCAACCTGCGACCTATCCCTTTGATCTTGGACAATCCAAATTCTAAGCTACGATGGCCCTCAATCGAAGTTCCTAGGATACGAAGGAGATTTCTGAATTCACCAGATTTCTGGTAATATTTTTTATCGAATAATTTTTCAGGCATTATTGTATATCACCGCGCGATATAAATTCGCAAGAATATTAAGAAAACATTGAATTTAGAATTTGTGAAAAAAAGGCATTTTCTCTTCTTAAATTTATAATTTATCATTTAGATGATTTAAAGATGGATTTAAGATGGAATAATTACTTTAATCTTGATATCTTTGTCGGTTTCAACCTTAATCGCATTCTGCAATTCTTCTCTATCGTTTTTAACTTTTTTAAGTAATTCTGAGTAATCCCTGCGATATCGAGATACATCATTTTCAAAATGTTCCAAATCCAGTGTAGCAATCGAAATTTTTTCTTTTAAATCATTTCGTTGTGATTCCAACCCTTTAGATTTCATTTTATTTTGAATTTTCTCCTTCTTCTCCATTAATTCCAGAATTTTCCTAATATCGTCTTCTAATGCGTTATTAGAAACAATTTCGTTTATATTTTCAATAATGCGATTTTTTAAGTCTGATTTTAATTGGAGATAATCTCTTTCATCTTCCAGCAAAATACGTGTTTTAATCAATAATTGGCGCAAATGGGGGATTTTCGGACCCTCTTTTAATATTTCTGATACTGGATCTTTTAAATATGGTTTTAAATCATATTCTGAAATATCACGGAGCGTTATGGTGCCTTTTTCAAGGGATTTCTTCATCTTTTTGAAGGCCTTACTGAATTTGAGATTTTCCCTGAAATCACGTTTAAGTAGTTCTAATTCATGTTCTATTTTTTGAAATTCTTGCAAATCGGGGTCTTCATTTAATTGTTCAAGTTCTGCTTCTTTTCTTTGTAGATTTTCTTTCATGCTCTTAAATGTGTCTTCTAATTCGTCTAATTTCTTTTTTGTGGTTGCTAAGCGTTCAATATTATTATTAAGTAGAGGAATTCGTTTAATTAATTGTTCCGCTTCTTTTCCATCTTGGTAATTCTTCAAGATAAATTTATTGATTTTTTGATTGTAATTTCCGATTTTTCGTAAATGAAGATCAATTTCTTTAATTTCTAATTTGAATTCTTTGTAAAATCGGCGCATCGTCTTTTTACCTTGGGCATTATAAGTCATATAGACTTTTTTAACTCCGTCGTTAAATTTCTGACAAGCGTCATAAGAAATTGAAGTGTGTACAGTGGGGATTTCCAATTCATCCAATGAATTTAGCACTGATTCAATAAACCGGTCCATGATCTTTTTGGTTTTTTCATCTAAATTTTCACCATCGCTATCAGGAGTGTGATTCCGCCAAGCTTTTAGTGAGTTTTTGGCTTGAGCGACTTCTTCGGAAATTTTTGTGTAAATTTTACCAAGTAGTTTATGTTCTCTCTTAAAGCGTTCTTGTAATTGTTTTAAATACCAAGCTTCAAGTTCTGCTAAATTCACTTCTGTCATAGGTCACAATCAGTATGAATAATTCACCGCAATATAAAAAACTATTATGAAAATTATTAGTAATTTAAAAGGAAGCAAATTAGTTTTCTGATTTTCGAATAAATTCTCTTAATGCCTCCATATCGATACCTAAATAGCCTTGTTCTGCATATTCAGGTGATCTAATCCGCATCATGGATTTATCTTCGTCACTAATAAATAACATACCCTTTTTCAGAAATCCATTTATATAATTATGAAATTCCAATTTATCTTGAATTAAATCTTCAGATGGTTGTTCATCGTAGGTATGAATCAGTGGGGCGCTATTTTCATCAGCGTGCATTCCTTTCATTCCCACAAAAAGGGCGCCTAATGTGGCAATAAAGGGTAATTGGTGCACCATGTCGCTCATTTTCAAAAATGCTTGAATATTTTTAGCAGAAAGGTATTCTGAAAATAAATCAATATTGAATCCAAAACAACAACTATAATGGGTGTTTTGGGCTTTCTCAATTCCTTCTTTAATTATTTTTAAGCGAGTGAATTTATTTGTAGGTGAAGTTCGAAACAACTCCTTGTAATCTGCGGTATTCAATAATTTCATGGAATAATTCTGCCCGTCGTATTTCATTTCTGCCAGGGCTTCATATGGTTTGTTTTCATCTTTAATATTATCTTGATAGGTGACAATAAGGATGTTACCAAAGTATCGGGTCATAGTTTTAAATGCATTAGAGATTTCGGTTATTCCTGAACCCAATTCAAGTCCGAACAATTTCAAAAAGGAATTTAATAGTGAATCTGGATAATAAGTTGCTGAAAACACTAATTCAAATAAACTGGTTAAAAATTCAAACATTCCCATGTCTGAGTTACGAAATCGTGTGAAGTATTTCCAGAAATCCTGTGTTTCTAATATTGCGGTGCGTATTCCTGTTTTTTTATAGATGTTTTTACCAATATCAAGTAATGATTTTTCTGGAGTTAACAAATCTTTGAATATATGATTGGGTAAGGCCGTTAATTTCATTTGGTTGTGATCTACCATCATTTTTACTCCAAACAATAAGTTCTTATGATCATTAGAAACCAGCACAAAATTCATGGTAAGATCATCCAAAAGCGTGGTAATAATTGTGGACCATTGTTGTAAATCCACGTTGTTCCAAGAGATAATCCATTTTTTTATTGTTTGAAAAATTTTGGGATTTTTGATATTTTGTGAGAGAAAATAGTAAATGTCATTATTGGATTCTTCTTGAAAACCTTTTAAAATCGGATTTTTCCAGCTAAGAATTCTAGAAATTGCCAAAAGGGTATTAGTATTGAATGATGGTAGATTTAATGAAGCAATATCGGATTTTATCGACCAAGGAATTATAAAAGGATAGACTTTTTCAAAACCATAATTTTTGGAAAAATATTCATTAACAAAAGGTGCAATTGATTGTTTTTGATACATTATTTCTTGAAGTTTTAAAATAAATTCATCCCTTTCCTCAAATTCTCTTAAAAATTCCACTTCACTCTGTAAAAAGGATCGGTTTACTTTCTTTTCATCTTCATCTAGAATTTGCTCAATATGAAATAAGAATCCATCTAGTAATTGCAATGATTTATCTACAAACATGAAAAAGACATGTTGAAATGGGATTTTTTCATATAAAAAATTCAATATATGGTAAATTTGGGTTAAGTTCCATGAAATTGGTAAACCCGAGTAAAATATTTTGGGAATTGAAACTTTCTCAAAAGGATTCAATGCAATTCTGTTAAAAATTTGACTTGAAAGTTCTACAGATTTGTGAAATTTCTGAATATCTTTTGAAATCACACTTTTTTTCATGTTCATATTCAAATCGTTATAAGAAATCCGTAAAAAACCTTTTTTCATTTTCTTACGAAAATCTAAAAATTACAAATACTTAATAATATTATGAATTCAGTTTCTGGTTCACCGCTTCCAAACGAAATTTCGGAGATTCTAATAAAAAATTATCAAACATTACTGCAAAATCCGAAGCCAGAAGATGAAGAACGAATTCACACTGAAATGATTGAAATTTTCAAAAAATTAGTTATAAATTCTCAACCAGATACTGAATTTCAACATAAATGTGAGATCATTCAAGAATTAATTGAAGCATGGGAGCCTTTGGATTATTGGTTTGTAGAACTTCCTGAATTGCCTATCATATTACGCGATTTTTTAATAGATTTTGCTAATTTTAAGCCATTTTCTGAGAAGAAAGCCTTGCTTCCCCGCGAAGGAGCCAAGATTCTTTCTAAAAATCTTGTCAAAGATGGAGATCTTAATATTTCTCTGGAGGATGATGAAGAAGAAAAATCAATTACTCCCGAAGAATCTAATCGAATAAATAAACGAATCGAACAATTACAAGAACGGATGAAGCATTTAAAACAAAAATTTACTCCCAAAGATACCAATCGTTCGTTAAATATTCCTTCTATTCCAAAATCTGGTGGAATTCAAAAAAATGTAAAAAAAAATTTAACCCCTCCTAAAATAATAATTCCTCAAGAAGATCTGAATCATTCTTTTGCACCTTCTATAGAGCTTTCAGACAATATCTTATCTATTGAGAAAAAACCCACTTCTAGTGAAATAGAAAATACTGCAGAAATACCAGATAAAAAACCAAATGAAAAATCAACAGTAAAATTAACAGAAAAATCTGCAAACAATCCTATAAAATTTCATACTCGGGAAGAAATCGATGAAATATTGGACTTAGAGCAAATACATTCAGATGGATCGAAACTTTTAACCCAAATTTTTGTGAAAAACGCTGCAAATCCCCAAAACCCAGATATAATTTTGAAGGATGTTTTTGATCAGTCAAATTTCGAACAACTGGAGAAGAAAACTGAAGAACAAATTGATCCGGAATTATTATATCAAGAACTATTAAGATTTCGTGGTAAGCTGACTCATTTACAGTTGAAGTATCAACAATTAAAAGAAACCTATAAAAAAGGGGAATTACCAGAGGAAAGGTTTAAGGTGTATCTTGAGCAAAATCAAAGTCAGATAGAAGAAATAAAAACTAAAATTTCTCATATTGAACGTAACCTTTTTTGAAATTCACTATTTTCGCAAGAGTTTAAAAAGATTTAAAAAGATTTTTTCCGAAAGATTTTTTTGAATGAGAAGCTTATCACCTATACAGATAAGATAGAGGATTGGCAATGTCAAAAACTGAATTTATGACCGCTATTGAAACCGCATTTGATGAGGGTCTTCCTTTTATTGATTTTACTGAATTTTATACCTATGCCTTAATTCCCAAAGGAGACAAATATCTTGAGATTTCCTATGATTTTGAAGATCATGAAATAATGGAAAATCGAACACTTGATCCAGCGAAAGCGTATTTTAATTTTTGCGAAGAAGTGGAGAAGGCTTTAGCAGAAGAATTAGAAATTTTTTATCTTAATAAATGGCGCGATTTTAAAAACTCTTTATCCGGGAATGAAGCAGCAAAATTACCAAAATTGATAGAAGAGTTAGTAAATAATACAGATACATATGGTAATGATATTCCTGTTATAAAAAGTCCAGAAGATCTAGCCAAATTGAAGGAAAAATTATAGATAATTATCTCTGAAATCCTTGATTTCTCTATATAAATTTTACTTGAAAGATTTTTTCAAAAATTTTCTCTTAACAAATATTCAAGGAGAAGGAATAAATCATGTCAGAGCCAGAACCCATTGGAAAAATCATGCGAAAAATAAAGAAAAAATGGGATAAAGATCCTGAAGGATGGTCCGTATTTGGGAATGTTGATAGAGATGGAAATCGTGAAATGTTCATCAATCAAGCACCTAACAGTTATTGGTTGAAAATGCGCACCATCACTGCTCATAATCAGATGGCATTTGGAAAAGAACTACGGAATATTGATGATGAAATAAATCAGAAAATTGGTGGAAGGCATAATCAGAAAAAAATTCAGAGTAAAGAAGAATTATTGCAAATTTTCGCATTAATGACCCCGTCTGAGAAAGAATATCTATATACTGCCGGTGTAGAGCGATTTTCGCCTAAATTTGTCGAATCTCACAAAATGAAAATTGAAGAAAAAGAAACAGATGCAGATAAGCTTTATCGATTATATTTACGAAAAAAATGGCAACGAGAACAAGAAATGCGGGAAAATATGTATCTTTAAATTTCCTAATTTCTAAATCCGTCCATCTGACAAATATTTCTTTGTTTGTTCATGAGTAAACCAGTATTTCCCATTTAAACAAGCTAAACAAAGTTTTTCTTTCGGCAAATTGATTGCTTGGATCAAACCCTCAATAGAGAGATATTGAAGAGAATCTGCACCAATCTCTTCCCTGATTAATTCTATTGCTTCTTCATAACTTTTGGATAGATTGATTTTCCGAACAAAAATCAATTCTTGTTGAGAGGGGAAATCTACCCCATAAAAACATGGATTTGCAATAGGAGGGCTTGATGAGCGAACATGGACCTTTTTTGCACCTGCTTCACGAAGAAGATTAACTATTCTAGTCATTGTAGTTCCTCTAACTATTGAATCATCAAAAAGGATTACTTCCTTGCCTTTTATTATAGTTTCTACCGCATTTAACTTCATTCTGACTAAATTCATTCTCTCTGCTTGACTTGGTGCTATAAAACTCCTGAATACATATCGATTTTTCATCAACCCTTCATCATAAGGTATATTTGATTCATATGCATAACCCAAAGCAGCAGATCTGCCAGAATCAGGAACGGGAACGACAATTGCACTAGAAAATTTACTTTTTTCTTCACGAGCTAAATTTCGTCCTAATTGTTCCCTTGTTCGATGAACAGAACGGTTGTCAATTAGTGAATCTCCTCTAGCAAAATAGACATATTCAAAAATGCAGTGATGTGGTGAAACTGGCATTATTTGTTCGCTATGAAAGAAATGATCTTGATGAACATGTATGATTTCCCCAGGAGCAACATCCCGAAGAAGAGTGCCCCCTAATGAAGTAATTGCACATGATTCTGAAGCGATAATATATAATTCTGTTCCAAGCAAAGTCGCAGTTCCTAAACAAAGAGGTTTATTTCCACTGCGATATGCATATATATCTCCTTCATTGGTTAATAAAATGATAGAAAATGCGCCATCTAACAATCGGGTAGTAAAAGCTAAATTCTCTACCCAATTTTCTGCCACCATATGATTCGAAGCTAGCAAATTCGCAATAACTTCTGTATCGCCGTTTGTAAGGAAGATACGCCCCTTTGTTCCTAATTTTTCCTTCAATATTGGATAATTGGTAATATTTCCATTAAATGCAATTGAAAATGGCGGTGTTTGGGTCGTTTCATAATGAAATGGTTGAGCATTGAGAATGTCTCCGCTACCCGCTGTTCCATAACGAACATGACCGATTCCAATATTTCCCCATAGTTTTGCCAAGATATCTTGAGTGAGTGCTTCAAAAACCAAACCTTCTTGTTTGAAGGTGTGAATTGTTTTATTTGCATCTACTATGCTGATTCCTGCTGCTTCTTGTCCTCGATGTTGTAAAGCCATCAATCCTTGAAAAATTGTTTGAGCAACATGGACGGATGGATCTTTTGAAATCACTCCGATGATTCCGCATTCTTCATGAGGTTTATCCCATTTTATTGGTTCATATATCATTTTTTGTTGCATTTTTATCACATTGATTAGAAATGTCCTTTTGCATAGTTTACTGCATTTTGGAATATTTTCAAACCATTTTCTTTAGGTGCTTCACCACGAGTCCAATTTGGATGGTTATAAGGAATTAAATGACATTCTGGATGGGGCATCATACCAAATACATTTCCCGCTTCATTACAAATACCTGCTATTCCATCGATAGATCCATTTGGATTATTTGGATATTCATTTGGTTCGTAGACAAATGGAATCATTTCTTCTTCCCATAAACGTGAAATAATTTTCGGATCTTTTGTTACGAATTTTCCTTCTCCATGACGCACAGGTACTTCCAATATAAGGTCATAACCTTCGGTCCAAATACATCTCGATTTGATTGTCTTTAATTTTACCCAACGATCTTCAAACATTCCAGACTGATTTTCAATTAAAGAAACGGATTGTTTAAAATTATCCCCGTGAAAGCCAGGTAAAATCCCCATTTTTACCAAAACTTGAAATCCATTGCAAACTCCAAAAATTAATTTTCCTTCATCAATAAATCGACTGAGATCTTGTCGTAATGTATAACGGAATTTATTTGCCAATACTGTTCCGGCTCCTAAATAGTCCCCGAAGCTAAATCCTCCAGGAAACATTAAAATTTGATAATTTTCCAAAGATTCTCTTCGGTTTATAAAATCATTCACATGAATTCGTTTTACTCGATCAGCTCCAGCCAATTCGAAAGCGTATTTAGATTCATAATCAGAATTTATTCCAAATCCCGTCATTATGCAGACATCGACCATTAATCAGTCCCTCCTACTAAAACTTTCAGTGTTGATTGCCAAATTTCTTTCAACTGCTCAATTGGTTCATCTATCAAAATTTCTAATTTATTTTCCCTAGTTGATAATATCCTAAGATTATGACCTTTTACCGTTCCCACACAACTAAATGTCGTGTTTTTCATAATTGCTTCGAATTTTTCTTGGTCTTCAGGCCGAATAGTTAAAATTATACGGCTTGGAGTTTCTGAAAAGAGAATGATATCTTCTCTAAGAAGAAAATCTGTAGGAATCTTGTCTAGATCAATTTCCATTCCAAAATCACCTGCAAAGGCACTTTCAGCTAAAGCCACAGCTAATCCACCATCTGAACAATCATGAGCAGAACAAATTATTCCTTCTTTGATTGCTTTATGTAACTTTCTATATTGATCAATTGCTCTCTCTGCATCCACTTTTGGGACAGATTGAAAACCCTTTAATTGTAACTCATCGATATATTCACTTCCTCCCAATTCATGGCGGGTTATTCCTAAGATATAGATCAAATCACCTTCATGTTTAACGTCCATAGAGATACTTTTTCGGATATTAGGTATTTTCCCTATAACTGAAAATAACAAGGTTGGAGGAACACTTACTTGAGTATTTCCAATTTTATAATCGTTTTTCATCGAATCTTTGCCAGAAATGCATGGGACTTTGAATTTTGTAGTGATATCATATAAGGCTTTATTGGCGCGCACAAGTTGGCCAGTATAACTTTCTTCATCTTCAGTTGAAAATCCCATTGCCCAGCAGAAATTATCCAATCCCGCCATATAATCGGGGTCGGCTCCAACGCAAACGGCATTTCTTACGGCTTCATCCACAGCGTTAGCAGCCATAGCATAGGTATCGATATCCGAATATCTGGGGCAGAGCCCGTGTGAAATAACAAGTCCTTCCCATGAATCATAAAGGGGTTTTATAACGGCGGCATCACTGGGTCCATCGCTGAATAAACCGACAAAAGGCTTTACTATACTCATTCCCTGAACCTCATGATCATATCTTCTGACGATTGCCTCTTCCTTCGAGCATATATTAAGTCTGGCGAGCATCCGCAGAAGCATTTCATTATAATCATCGGGCTCACCGAAATCGGGATCATTTCCTTTAATAGGTATCCATACGCCCTTTAGTTTTTTCTGGGGAACTCCGTGATGCAGAAATTTCATAGGAATGTTACCGACCATCCTGCCCTTATAATAAAGCTGGAAGCATTTTGAATCGTTAAAATCACCGATAACCGTTGCCTCAACATTAAATTCA
>Ga0164318_10008207_pt1 | contig 10156 bp, 10 predicted proteins | sample GuaBasSedimGuay9_FD_113734 | JGI IMG/M metagenome (GOLD analysis project Ga0164318, IMG submission 113734) | Subseafloor sediment microbial communities from Guaymas Basin, Gulf of California, Mexico - Guay9, Core 4571-4, 0-3 cm | ecosystem: Environmental > Aquatic > Marine > Hydrothermal vents...
TCTAATACGCGAAGTAGTGGCATACCGCAATGAACGATATCCCCATATTCTTCTTGAAGCGAGTGGTAATGTTACACTTGAGACGATCGGTGCATTAGCACAAACTGGTGTAGATGCTATCTCCTCAGGTAGCATTATTCATCAAGCAAATTGGATTGATCTCTCTATGAAGGTCGAAGAGAGAAAAGTTGTAAAGAGAGATCCAAATCGAAGTGTTAGGCAATAGATGCAATCTCAAGATCTGAAAACAATTATTGACAATTATCATAGTATTACTATTCTCTCTCATATCAACCCAGATGCGGATGCTATCGGAACCTCTCTAGGTATCTATACACTTTTAAAAGCATACAATAAGCGAGTGGAAGTTGTAAACCACTCTACGGAACTACCACAGTACTTAGATTTTCTACCAAATTTTTCCAAAATCAAACACCAAATAGATTATAAAGAGAGCCTGATCATCACCTGTAATTGTGGAAGTATCGATCGTACAGGCTTTGATCTAACAGATCGTGTGATCATCAATATCGACCATCATCAAACAAATCAAAATTATGGAACAGTCAATCTAGTTGATCCATTGTGTGCTGCTAGCTCCCAAGTTGCATATATTCTACTAGGAGGAGACTTCCCTATCAGCAAAGAAGTTGCCACCTGTTTCTATACGGCACTACTTTCAGATACTAGATATTTTACAACCAGTAGCGTAGATGAAGAAGTTTTTGCTTTTGCCGTAGAGCTAATCGCACATGGTGCAGACCATCAGAGTGTCACTTTCAACTTAACACAACGGCACTCACTTGCGTCACTAAGAGTATTGGAAAAAGCATTGGAGACATTGACACTACACCATAGTGCAACCGTAGCATCTATGCAAGTAGATCAAGGAATGATCGTCACGACAGGAGCAAGAGTAAGCGATCTCGATGGTATCGTTGAGTATGCTTGCTCCTTAACTACTGTTGAAATAGGTATAATATTGGTTCAACATAAATCGTATATCAAAGTATCATTGAGAAGTAAAAATCAGGATATAACTCCCTTGGCAGAATATTTTGGTGGTGGTGGACATAGAAATGCATGCGGATTTACCATAGCATTCGGGAACATTGAAGAGATTTTAGATAAAATTCTAAAACAAATTGAACTACTCAACAACCAAAACAAAAAGAAGCAGGAGAAAATATGCTAAGAAGAAGAGGGAGAAAAAGAAGTAAAATAGGATGGATTATACTTCTAGTATTTATTTTGGCTGGTGGTATCGCTGCAACTAGCTACCTGTACACGGCCGAAGAATTCGAACGAGTTCGACCTACGATCGAGATATCAAAACAAGGTTATTGGAATGCAAAAGATCCGCTAAAGATCAAAATAATAGACAATCTAGGTCTCCGAAGCTATAAAATCACCTTGAGTGATGGAGCCACCAAAGTATCTGTAGCAGGAGAAGAGCATCTCGAAGGGATCAAAGAGAAAATTATTTCTATTAACTACCCTCAAGGAAAACTAAATAGAAAAGCAAAAGAGTTGACATTTGATATCCAAGTCATTGATACAAGCAAATGGAACTATCTAAAAGGAAACAGTATTCAAAAAACTGTTAATTTCAAAATAGATTATCGACGACCCAATGTCAATATTCTCTCCAACTCCTACAGTATCAGACAAGGAGGAAGTGCCTTGGTAATATTTCAAGCATCTGATGATGATGCGCTGGACAAACTCTATATTCAGGCAGGAGGACATAAATTTCAAGCACAACCCTATAAAAAAGAGGGGTATTACGCTGCACTCATCGCTTGGCCATTTACTATGGAAAACTTCCAAGCTAGAGTTTTTGCCCGAGATAAAGCAGGTAATGAGCGAAAAGCAGAGGTACCATTCTATTTAAAAAATAAAAAATATCGTATATCCGTTATCAAGGCTTCTGATAAATTTATTGATGGAAAAATTACAGACTTAGCAGAACAGGATTCAAGATATATGAAAGAAGATAGGATCGAGAGGTTCAAAGCGGTTAATGAAACTATGCGCATCAATAATGAAAATCTCATCCACAAGAATGCATCAAAAATTTCCAATGAGATACTTGACAGTTGGAAAATAAACAAATTTTATCCACTAAAGAATGGGCAGAGAGTAGCCAGATTTGGGGACCATCGCTACTATTATTATAATGATAAAAACAATATCATCTCTGAGTCTTATCATCTAGGTTATGATATGGCAAGCACACAGATGGCACCAATCGTTACTTCCAATGGGGGCACTATCGTAATGGCGGATTACAATGGTATATATGGCAATATGCCTATGATTGACCATGGACTAGGACTCTATACGCTTTATGGTCACTGCTCGACACTGAATGTCAAAGAGGGTGATGAAGTCCGAGTCGGTCAAACGATTGCCAAGACAGGTACAACTGGTTTAGCAATGGGAGACCACCTGCACTTTGGTATTCTTGTACAGGGTATTGAAGTCAGACCAATAGAGTGGTTGGATAAAAAATGGATCAAAGACAATATTGATAAGATATTCAAAGATGCCGATAAAATCATATTGGGTATAGATAATAGTAATAAAACAGCTAAAAGCGTCCAATAAAGATCTTCATATTATCTAATTTGAAGATATTATGCTATACTATGAGGAGTAAAATTGACTTTATATGAGTACTTAAGAACAAAAGGGAGGGAAAGATGAGACAGAGAACAATTGCACAGTCCGTGGAAGTGGTCGGAATCGGCTTGCACAAGGGTGAACCGATCAAGCTTCGACTTGAGCCATTAAGCGAAAACGCTGGGATAGTTTTCTATCGGGAAGATTTGGCACTCAGTATTCCCCTCTCTCCAGATAGTGTTATCGATACACGAATGGCGACCGTAATCGGTAACGAAAAAGGATCTATTTCAACGATAGAGCATTTTTTGGCTGCTGTCTATGCCTATGGTATTGACAATATGCGTGTTATAGTTGATGGGAATGAGATGCCTGTCATGGATGGAAGCGCGATAAGTTTCTGCCTGCTTCTGGACGAAGCAGGCATACGAAAACAAGCGCAAAGCAAACAAGTACTCTGCATCACCAGAGAGGTAGAAGTGAAGGTTGGAAAGAAATTTGTGAGGCTTTCACCTTCTCAAAGTGCCACCTTTGATTTTGAAATTGATTTTCAACATCCTGTCATCGGAAAACAAAAAGAACGATTTGAATTCAGCACAGCAGGCTTCATCAATGAAATAGCTCGCGCAAGAACATTTGGTTTTGCCAAAGATATTCAATATCTCCAAAGCCAAAACCTTGCATTGGGTGCAACACTACAAAATGCTATTGGACTAGATGATCACAGAATTCTAAATCCTGAAGGATTGAGATTTGAAAATGAATTTGTACGCCATAAGATTCTTGATGCTTTAGGGGATATGATGGTATCTGGATACAATATATTAGGAAACTATACTGCTTTTGCAGGTAGCCATGAGCTGAACTATCAGTTGACTTCTGCTCTGCTTGCAGATAGCCGAAACTATGAAATAGCAACGATTGAATCCTTGCAGAGTAGAGAATTTGCAAAAAGCTTCGCCTAATTACACTCTACTTATTATATCCATCTCTTCTCCTATTTTATTGGGAGTCTATCGAGATGATGAGCTAATAGAAGAGATAGAGAGTGATAGAAAAACTTCCGATATATTGCTTACGATTATTAATCAATTGATGCTAAAGTATCCTCTCTCTTTGATCATTTACACTAGAGGACCAGGAAGTTATATGGCGATCAAGCTCACCTATATTATCCTCAAGACAATTCAAATTATTAAAAAAATCCCTTTTTCTGGATGTTCAGCTTTTGCCTTTAACGGCAATAAACCTATCAAAGCTATAGGGAATCTCTATTTTGTCAAAGAAAAAGAAACTATAATAACGCAAAAGTTTGACCAGATCATTCCTCAAGAGTATCTCTTGCCTATTTCATTGGCATCATTGACACTTGATGAAATATCAACACCAAACTATATCATACCAGCCGTTTAGGCTCATGAAAAAATAAAAGGGAACAAGTGCTCATAAGTGTACCGGCAACCAGTGCCAATCTCGGACCAGGATTTGATACGCTTGGATTGGCAATAGATCTACGCAACGAGATCATCATCAAACCTTCGCAATTTTTAAGTCTATCGACAAAAGGAGAAGGTGCTGAAAATCCAAAGATTAGAAAAAATACACTTTTTTTAAATATTTTTAATGAAAATTATAGACGATTGACAAATAAAGAACCAATATTCCGTTTTGAATTTACCAATCGTATACCTATATCCAGAGGATTAGGAAGCTCATCGGCAGTTATCGTTGCTTCAATCACAGCTGCCTATACAGCTGCTAATGTCAAATATAATAAACGCGAAATTCTTAATCGAGCATTACGATATGAACACCACCCAGACAATATAACTCCAGCAGTTATGGGTGGCTTCAATGTTGCTTGTATTGAGGGAGATCGTATCTACAGCAAAAAAAGAAGACTTCCTGACTATCTTCGTGCTGTTCTAGTAGTTCCCGACAGAACCATCTCAACAGCACGGTCACGCCATGTGCTTCCAAAGGTGTATAAAAAAGAGGAGGCGATCTACTCACTCTCCCATGCTGCCTTCATGACAAGTCTTTTTATGAGTGAATCTTGGGACTTGTTGCGTATTGCCTCAAAAGACAAATTGCACCAAACACGACGAATGAAGATGATGCCTGAACTTTTTGAAGTGCAACGCCTTGCTCTAAAACATGGAGCATTGATGAGTACACTATCAGGAAGTGGCTCAACATTTTTCTCCCTTTGCTATGCGGATGATGCACAAAAAATCGCTGAAATCCTCCAAAAGAAGTTTCCTTATTTTAGGATTTTTAATAAAGCATTGGATAATTACGGTGCTACAGCAAAGAGTTAGTCTACAAGCTTATTTGGTTGTTTATATCCTTGGGGTAGCCTTAAACTCTTTTTGGGTATAATGGCGAAAAGATGAATAAACCAATACGAATGTGTCTCGCTTGTAGGCAGAGAAATAAACAAAAGTCTATGATCAGACTACGACAAGATTCCAATCAGATCATTAAGTATAAAGGTCGAGGGCGAAGTTTCTATCTTTGTCATGACTGTATCAACAATACAAAAAAGACTAAAAGTTTAACGAAGCGTTTTAAGCAAGACGAAGAACGGTTTGTTAAGTTTTTAAAGGAGTTAGTAAAGAATGGATAAAGTTAAAATCCAAGAAATAGCAGACGAAGCGGGGCTCTCGAATGCTAAACTATTGGCCAAAGCAAAAGAGCTGGGATATAATGTAAAAGCTGCGAATAGCACGATCAATATGGAAGAGGCTGGAATACTCGTTGATTATGCCATCAGCGGTACTTTGCCTAAAGGCTTTAAAAAGCCAACTCCAAAATCAAAAATCACTATCACGAAAAAGCCAACTGCCCTAAAAGCTAAAGCACCTGAGGCAACAGAGCCAAAAGATAGAGAGGCAAAGGCTCCGACAACAGAGGTTTCAGATCAAAAGGTTGCTGAAAAGGTGTCAGAAGAAGTTCCGCAAAAAGAGGAACTTGAAGTAAAATCCGTAGAAAAACCTGTGAAAAAGCCACAAACTGCAGAAGAAGAGAAGAGAGAAAAAGAGGAAAAGAGAAGAATCGAGAAAAAAGCTTTGAGAAAAAAATCTCTCTCTCGTGGCGGTATAACAATCGTCAGAAAAGCGAAGCGTGCACCAGTCAAAAAGAAAATTAGTATGTCTGACAGCACACCTAGCGCACCCAAAAAGAAGAAAGTAAGAAGAGCTGCTTCAGCAAAAGATAGTGGTGAAAAACTTAATATTATGGTGGGTGGAGATTTTGGCGGAAGCGATGAAATATACAATGAAGCAGAAGTTGTTCTCCTAGATTTTAGTGATAAAAATATTTACGAAGATATGAAACGCCAAGATGAGCGTCGTAAAGCAGAACAGAAAAAAAGAGGTTCACAAGTAAACACATTCCGACCACAACAAAAACGCTCAATTAGTCGCGGAAAGAGAAAAAAGAAGTATCCTAAACCAGATGAAGTAGGAGAAAAGATTAGCGTGATTGAAATACCGGAAAATGTAAGAGTCTATGAATTTGCAGAAAAAGTAGGTAAAAATGTGGGTGAAGTCGTAAAGGTACTTTTTGCACTAGGCACAATGGTAACCAAAAATGATTTCCTTGACAAAGATTCCATTGAGATTCTTTCAGATGAATTTGAGGTAGAAGTCACAACTATCAATCCATTGGATGCACTTAACTACTCAGAAGCTTACGATAGTATTGAATCTGACAACATGGAAGAGAGACCTCCTGTTATTACCATTATGGGCCATGTTGACCATGGCAAGACTTCTCTCCTCGACAGAATACGCACCACAAAAGTAGCAGAAAAGGAAGCTGGAGGAATCACACAACATGTTGGTGCCTATCAGGTAGAGAAAAACGGGAAGAAGATCACTTTTGTAGATACTCCTGGTCACTCGGCTTTTACCGAAATGCGAGCTCGTGGTGCACAAGCAACAGATATCGTTATCATTGTTGTTGCTGCAGATGATGGTGTCAAACCTCAGACACGAGAAGCTATTTCTCATGCCAAAGCGGCTGGTGTTCCGACCATTATTGCAATCAACAAAATGGACAAACCAAGTGCCAATCCTGAGATGGTTAAATCTCAATTGGCAGAGATGGATGTACTAGCAGTTGACTGGGGCGGGGAGTATGAGTTTGCCAATGTCTCCGCACACAGTGGTGAAGGTATCGAGGAACTACTCGATGTGATCTTGCTACAAGCTGAAATGATGGAACTCCAAGCCGACCCTACACGAGAGGCAAAAGCAGTCGTCGTAGAGAGTTCACTAGAAAAAGGATTTGGACCAGTTGCCAATGTCATCATCCAAAATGGTACACTTCGAGTAGGTGACAATGTCATAGTCGGCAATACCTATGGTCGCATAAGAACCATGCGCAGTGATGATGGAGTCGTACTCAAAGAGATCGTACCAGGAACGCCAGCTGCAATCATTGGACTCAATGAGGTTCCAGGCGCAGGCGATATTCTTATGGTTATGAATAGCGAGAGAGATGCCAGAGAATTGGCAGGAAAACGAGCAGAGTATGCTCGGGCGAAACAACTCTCCAAGAGTACCAAAGCGACACTAGATGATCTCTCTGCACTTATTGCAGAGGGGCAACTCAAAACACTTCCCATAATTATCAAAGCTGATGTTCAGGGCTCACTAGAAGCGATTAAAGGAAGTTTGGAAAAACTGAAAAATGAAGAGGTCAAAACCAATGTCATCCATGAAGGTGTCGGTGGTGTCACAGAGAGTGATGTTACGCTAGCTAATGCTAGTGAAAACACAGTGATTCTTGGATTTAATGTCAGACCTACTGGAGATGTCAAGAAAAAAGCAAAAGTATTGGGTGTTGAGATTAAATCTTACTCCATCATTTATGATTTACTTGATGATGTTAAAGCACTTCTAGGTGGAATGATGAGTCCAGTAATAAGCGAAGAGGTCACTGGTCAGGCAGAGGTTCGTGAAACATTTGTCGTAGCCAAAGTAGGAACAATTGCAGGGTCAAAAGTAACAGAAGGTTCGATTATCAGAGGTAGCAAAGCACGTCTGATCCGTGATGGTGTTGTTATCTATACTAGTACTATCTCTTCATTGAAACGCTTTACTGACGATGCAAAAGAGGTAAAAAATGGTTTCGAGTGTGGTATTATGCTCGAAAACTACAATGATATCAAAGCGGGTGACACTTTTGAAACCTTCAAAGATGTGGAGGAGCAAGTCACACTATGACACAAGAAGAGATCAAGAGACATCGTGTAGAATCAGTGCTCAAAGAGATTATTCCCGAAGCACTTGCTACACTAGACGATAGTCGAATTAATTCTCTACTAGTCACAGATGTGGTATGTTCCAAAGGTCGCAGTGATGCCAAGATTTACTTGGAACCCTCTTTTTTAAGTGAAAAAGAGGAAAATGAAGCACTCAAGCAACTCCGCAGTGTATCAGGATACATCCAGAATCAATGCAAACAGACAGAGGGATGGTTCAAGGCTCCTAGAATGACATTTGAATTTGACCATCAACTTGAAAAAATTAGCCGAATAGAAGAACTCTTCAAGCAGATAGAACGAAAGGGAGATAAAGCAAATGAATCTTGATAGTGAAATCGCAAAGATTGTCAAAGCTAACGGTGCTATACTGTATGATACAGAGGTAACACAGGAGGGGAAAGAGACCATCTTCCGTGTCTCTGTCACTAAAGAAGGTGGCGTAACACTAGATCTCTGCACGGAGATTTCACATACCCTTTCTCCTTTTTTAGATGTGCATCCTCCAATGAGCTCCCCTTATCGACTAGAAGTCAGCTCCCCTGGTATCGAAAGAAAATTACGCAAACCAGCACATTTTCAAGGTGCAGTAGGAGAAAAAGTAAAACTCAAAGTTCCAGGTCAAGATAGACTCAAAGCTATTCTCAAGAGTGCGGATAACAAAGGTATTGTTGTCAAAACGGCTCATGAAGAAGAGTCTTATCCCTACAGCGATATCAAAACAGCCAAAACCTATTTTGACTGGAAATAGACAGAGATTAAGAGAGTAGCAAAGATGCAGTTTGATCAGCTTTGTATGCAACTTGCCATTGATAAGGCTTGGGAATTTCAAGCCTTGACCTATCCCAATCCTGCTGTTGGTTCACTCGTAACACAGCGAGGGAAAATTATTGCCATCGAGGCCCATCAAAAAGCAGGCACTGCACATGCGGAAGTTTTGGCACTTCTTGCCGCCTATGAAGAACTCTCTGGAGAGACGATCGAATTTGATCCATTTGATGCTAATTTGGCACATGCTTTCCTCCTGCAACTTCCTCTAGGCTTTTTTTCTGATTGTACCCTATATGTTACGCTAGAGCCATGCAGACATGAAGGCAAAACACCCTCCTGTGCTTCACTGCTTTCCAAGATCAAACCAGAAAGTATTGTCATCGCAATAGTAGATCCAATCCCTGGACATGGTGGTGGTGCAAAAATTTTGACAACATGCGGACTCACTGTCAGCATAGGTATAAAATCCAAAGAAGCAGAAGCCCTACTCGCACCTTTTCTTATCTGGCAAAAACGAGCATTTGTCTTATTCAAACTAGCACAGACTTCCAATGCAAAGATAGGAGGAGGATACTTAAGTTCACAGGCATCCTTGAGACATGTACATCAGCTGCGTGAAGTCTGTGATAGACTAGTGATAGGGGGCAATACTGTGCGGACAGATAGACCCACACTTGATTGTCGTTTCAGTGGAGGCTTGGCACCTGATATCACTATCTACTCTCAACAGAAGCAGTTCGACCAAACTATTCCTCTCTTTGGTATAGAGGGTCGGGAAGTTTTATATACTGATGATTTAACTTTTCTGGAAAAACCCTCTTTTGTATTGATCGAAGGAGGAGAAGGAACACTTCAGGCTCTTTCCAAACAGATAGACTGGTATCTCTTTTACCAAACACCTAAGCTCTCTTCAGATAATTTAACCTATAATATCGACAAAGATTTAACCTTTTTGCATAGTGACAAAAAGGGAATTGATATGATGATATGGAGCAAAGAGAGAGATGAATAGAGAGCAAAAACAGGAAAAACAGGAAAAAATCGTAGGGATGTTTGATGAGATCGCCTCAACCTATGATTTAGCTAACAGAGTATTGAGTTTTGGTATTGATAAGCAGTGGCGACGAAAAGGATGTGATAAAGCTTACAATCTTTTGGGAAAAAAAGAGTTAACCCAGATCACTGATGTTGCATGCGGTACAGGAGATCTTCTACTCTATTGGCGTGAAAGAGCCAAAATGCTTGATATTGAAGTAGGGAAGTATATTGGTGTAGATCCTTCCGTAGGGATGTTAGAGGTAGCGAGAGAAAAAGTAGATTTTGCTGACTTCCTTGAGGGAAAAGCACAAGAGTTACCCATAGCTGATGAAGGTACAGACATCATCTCCATCTCCTACGGTATCCGCAATGTTGTCGATAGAGTCGAAGCACTAGAGGAATTTTATCGTGCATTGAAACCAGGCGGGATGGTCGTCATCTTGGAGTTCA
>Ga0164318_10008208_pt1 | contig 10156 bp, 5 predicted proteins | sample GuaBasSedimGuay9_FD_113734 | JGI IMG/M metagenome (GOLD analysis project Ga0164318, IMG submission 113734) | Subseafloor sediment microbial communities from Guaymas Basin, Gulf of California, Mexico - Guay9, Core 4571-4, 0-3 cm | ecosystem: Environmental > Aquatic > Marine > Hydrothermal vents >...
AACCCCCGCCGTACCCCGCGTCATACATGGGATCACCATGTTCATCGAACCATCCCTCCATCCTCAGTTTTTCGGACCTGATCTTTAAGGTGCTGTCCTCAATGAATCCCTCCGCAAGTTCGGGTACGAGCCCCACGAATCCGATCTCTTCCTTTTCGATGCCGTCTATCTCGCTCTCACTATCGTCAAACGGCGAGAAGGGATGCGGCGCCGAATCGTTCGGGGGAATGCCGATCGTTCCTAGAACTGTCAACAAGGGCATTACCGCGGAGAAATTTCTGGTGTCGTTCAGTAAACGCATGGACGCGGAATGGGCGCACTCTATGGATGGTTCCAATCGCAGCGAGGAAATCACGAGATCGCTCGGAGAACTCTCGGACCTTTCTCTCGATATCTCATGAAGGCCTGCGGTTATGGAAGAAAGACTCAGGACCATTGCAAATGAGACAGCTATCGCCGATACCGACATGAGGTTTCTCTTCCATCTGGTGAACAAACGGAAGGGAATCATGACACATCCCCCCTGAGCGATTCCACGGGAGGTTTAAGAACGGCCCTTACAGCAGGTGCAAGGGCCGATAGAAGGGCAAGGAGAAAGGATGAGAGAACGGCAGTTGAAATAACGACCATGTTTATGCCAAAAGGCTGAAATCCTTCGGGAAGTGAGGTGAATCTGTGGATCAGAAACAGGTTCAACAGATATATCGAGACGGATCCCAACAGCAATCCTCCCAAACATCCAAGCAGGTAGAATATGCCCGACTCCATAATCACCCAGATAAAAATCTTCCTGGCCGGTATTCCGATGGCCCTCAGTATTGCCAAATCCAATGCCCTCTCCTTCGCCGATATCAGGAATATTGTGGATGTGAAGATAAGACAGATGAAAAGGGTCACCGATACGACCATGACCGCAAAACCATCTATGATTCCAATGAATTCGTAGATCTCTTCAAGAATGTCCTCACTCGAAAGAATATCCACTATGTCCCTGTACTTGAAATCACCGCTCCTTGACCACTCCTTGACCTTATCCAGATCATATCCGCTCGGATAATCCAGAAGTATCTCGGTCAGGGTATCCTTCTCAAGGTTCCCCTTCATGAACTGAAGCTCTCCCAGATGAACGATTATCGCTGGAGACAATCTGGCAAGGGAATCGACGAAGATGCCCTCTATCCTGAAGCTGTATTCCGTGCCGTTTATCAGGGAGGAAGAGAGCAGTATCCCGTCACCCACACCCAATCCGTGTTCGCGGGAGAACTCCCTGGAAACGAGTACCTCCTTTGTCATCAATTCGCCGTCAACGACTCCGTTCCTGATATTCTGGTCGCGGAGGGGATCGTCGAGTGTGGAGAACCAACCACCCTCAACGACCATGAACTGATCGAATGCGGTTTCCTCCCCGGGATCCACTCCCACCGTGATCGTCTCTCCCAGGTCCTCCCCGATCCTGAAAAAAAGGGTGTCGGACAATCTGGGAGATACATGGGAAGGAGGGTATTCGGACAGCTGGAGTTCTCTCTGAACGGACCAACCCTGATCGAACCTCTGCAGGTCCATAAGGAGAGGATGGAGATCCTCGGGAACAACATAAAGATCGGCTCCTATCCCAAGCAGGGATTCCCTGGAACTATCCCTGACCCCCACGGAGAGGCTCGAGAGCACCATGACCATGGAGATGGAAAGAGCGATCGCCAGAGTGACGACAATGTTCCTGAGGGGGTTCCTCTTCATATTGGACAGGAATAGCACGTCCAAGCTAACGTAATCCACGATATAAAGGTTGACGATAGGCAGTATTGCATTGCTCCGATATCACAAAGCAGGAAAAAGGAGCGGTGAATTCCAAAAAGTTTGCAGGGAACATCGAAAAGATCCGGACCTTCGCACGATCGGCTCTTTGATCCCTTTATCCCCGAAAGACTTCATTGAACCCGAAAGATATAGCATATACACTAACGGGGATTTAAAAAAAAAAAAAAAGGTGAAAAGGCAGCATATCAGTATATGCCCGGTCTGGTTTCCCTTTCCACCTTTCTTCGCATCTCTTCTTCTTCCTTGGCTTCCTTCCGGTTCCTGTACTCCATCCATATGATCAGCACGATCCATAGCGGAATGAAGATCATGGCAATGGTGTATACAACCGAATAAACGGAGTTCATCATCACGGAATTCGCCATCTGCTCACTGATGAACGGGGAGATCCACCTTATGAAGAAATTTATTACCAGAACAAGCTGGACCCCGAAACCTATGATCACCATCAGGATGAAACCCATTATGTAATAATTATTGATCACAGGAGTGAGGCTGAACTCGCCCGTGGCTCTTTCCTTCGCATACTTGATGATATCATTGAACCTGTGAGCACCATTGTGAAGCTCCATCATGAACAGATAGCTCATGGCAAACACGTACATTATCTCCCAATCTCCGAGGGTAAGCTCGTCAATACTGAGAAGTGCCCTGTTATTGAAGCCCACCATGGTCACACCGATCAGGGTCGATATGATACCAGCGGCATAGAGGGTGGTCGCCATATCCTGACTCATCCAGTCCAGGATTTTCAGTGATGTAAGGAAGTTCGAGACCAGAAGACCCCCGGTTATCAGGATCGCCAGCACGGTGTACGATATCATGAACACGAGCATGCTTGAATCCGAGTAGACCTGCCAGCCCTTCCAGAGTATGGGGGCGGCAAATACAACAACCAATAACCACAATGCTACACCCGTATAGGGCATACCACTTGTCTTCAGGGGGTTCCAACGTGTGACGAACTGGGAAGACAAGAGGAATATTCCTCCCACCACATACATGATGGGACCGAATGATCCACCGAAATCCCAACCGACGGCAAATCCCATGAATACGAAGGATAGCAGCCAGAATACCATTCCAAGCGCCCACATTATCATGGTCTCGCCTGCCTGCAGGCCGATCTCGAAGGGCACGAGGTTATCAAGTTCTTCCTGGTACTGTGCCATTTTCCTTCACCTCAATAGTTCCTTGCCTCCAGCAGGATCTGGGTCAACGGTGTTGCAGGTTTCCAATCAAGAACCTTAACACCGTATCCTCTAAGCTCCTGCATCAATATCTCCCTTTCCAGCCTGAGTATGTCGTAAGCAGCGGCATTGATCTTCTCGCCCTTCTTCTGCTTGGCCATTATCTCAAACTCTATGGAATTGGGTGATATGATGGTTACATCGAACTCGAGCATCATCATCATTGATACCGCTTTCCTGATGGAGTCATCCTCCTCAAGATTGGATATCACGATGACGGGTGACTGCCTGGGCATGTAGGGGATCGCCACCTCCACGATTCCAGAAAGGGGAATATCCCCCTTGGGGGTCGCCCCAGCAAGGGCAGTCAGGAGTTCGAAGAGCTGCTTCTGTCCAGTTCCCTTCTTTATTGTGAGAACCTTATCCGAATACACCACCATCTGGACCGAATCCCTCCTTTTCAGGAAGAAATTGGCCAGAGTCGCAGCGGCCCTTGCACCGTACAGATTTGCATTATCCGAATCCATTCCATACCTTGAAGAGGATCTGGAATCGAACAGGATTGTTATATCCGATACGGAAAGCCTTTCATGTTCGTTGACAAGGAGTTTGCCGGTCGAAGCATATGCCTTCCAGTTGATGTCCCTGAATGGATCACCTGGCATGTAGTCCCGGATGGCAAAGAATTCGGATCCGGGACCCGGCATCTTCACCTTCATCTCTCCAGGATACATCTTGGGCTGCTTGGACTTTATGTAGAGTTCCTTCACATCCCTGACCTGCGGGAAAACCGTCAGGTCCGACTCGAAGGCTACCGTTTTCTCCTTGTAGAACATGTTCAGGGGATCATGTGTCCGGAGAGTGATGGGACCGATCTTGTAAACGCCCTTGAGGGGGCATTTGAGGGTGTACTTGAGCCTTGTTGCTCCCTTCGGACTCAGGTTGAGATAGGTATAGTTCGTTCCATCCTTCAACTGGATCGTCCTCGGGACCTTATCCCTGACCTCAAGGAAGCCTGTCTTGCCTCCCTGGTTCAGGATCCTAAGCTCCACCTTCACTGTCCCGTCCTCGAATATCTTCTCCTGGGACATCTCCCTGTCCGCCGTCAACCTTGTTGAGGTATTGGCGAACACGCTCACGGTGGTGTAGACGAGGGCAGCAAGTGATAGCATAACCAGGAGCAAATTGCGGGTTGCCATTCCCAGTAATACTATTATCACTGCCATGCTCACAATGGAAGCTGCTTTTTTCGTCCACATGTTCACACCACATTCTCGTTTGGTCCCCGGTATTATCCGGGTGACCGGGCCTTCTCAAGATCAGACCGCAGGTACCGGTACCTCAGCCAGTATCTTGTTTATTATATCCTGGGGCAGTACACCACGGATCCTGGGTTCCGGCTTCAGGATGATCCTGTGAGCCAGAGCGGGCATCGCAACGGCTTTTACATCATCTGGTGTGATGTAATCCCTACCCTGAAGGACAGCTCTTGCCCTTACGAGCTTGAACAGAGCTAACGAGCCTCTCGGAGAGGAGCCGACCACGACACGGGGATCTTCCCTTGTCCTGTAAACGATCTCCACGATGTATGTGAGGAGTGCAGGATCCATATGGACCTTCTCCACAACCTGCTGCATCGCAATGATCTTCTCGGGGGAGGTGATCGTATTTATGTCGACCTGGTCCTTCCCTCTTCTCATCCTTCTGATGAGAATCTCCCTCTCATCTTCCCTTGAAGGATAGCCCATGGACATCTTCTGCATGAACCTGTCCACCTGGGCCTCGGGAAGAGGATAGGTTCCTTCCTGCTCGATGGGGTTCTGTGTCGCCATCACGAGGAAGGGTTTGGGCAGTCTGTGGGTCACACCCTCGATGGACACCTGCCTCTCCTGCATGGCCTCCAGCATGGCCGCCTGTGTCTTTGGAGGTGCCCTGTTTATCTCGTCAGCCAGGATGATATTCGCAAATATCGGACCTGGTCTGAACTTGAACTCGTTGTCCTTCTCATCGAAGATATATGTCCCGGTGATATCCGTGGGAAGCAGATCAGGCGTGAACTGGATACGCCTGTACTTGCACCCCAGGGCGTCTGCAAAGGTCATGACCATTAGGGACTTTGCAGTTCCCGGGAAATCCTCGAAGAGGATGTGGCCGTCAGCCAGGATCGAAAGAAGAACGTGCTCAAGCACATTTCTCTTTCCGATGATGGCTTTCTCTACTTCTGCAATGAGGGCTGTCGAGGTGGCTGATACACCTTTTATTGCCCTCTGAACCTCCGGAGAAGTTCCGGTAGGTTTCCTGGGTGCAGGAGCAGCGGGTGGAGCAGCGGGTGCGGCTCCGGGTCTTGGCTGTGGCTGCCGGGGAGGGGCCCTCGGAGGGGCTCTTCCCGCCTGCGGCGCTGTCTGGGTTCCATCCGGTGTCATTTCTCATCACCTATTTTTGTAGTTTCCATCCATTTCAGATATTCTGGATCTTCTTGATCTTCTCCATCAGTCTGCTGATCTCCTGGCTCGAATATATCCTCTCCTCGTTCTGGAGAAGTTCGATCAGGTCAGGATCCCTGACGGAGCTCATTATCGTTCTTTCATTCAATGAGGAAAATTCCTCTGGACTCAAACCTCTGGTCAAACGTATCTTTTCCCTCAGAGCAAGTCGCAGCTTCGTTGTCTGAAGCCTGTTATCATTGGGGATACTCCTTCTTGGTACAAGCAGACTTATGTCGAACTGATGCGCCCAATTCTCCTTGTCCTTGATCAGCAGGGCCGCGAAAATTAGAAGGAATCCTATCGATATGACGATCGGATAGGCATAATATGGACTCGAGGTCAGGAATCCGGTTACCTGCATGGTCCTGTAAACGGGTTTGAGGATATGGGTCTCTACCGTATGTCTTGATTCATCGATGAGAATCAAATTTGTCTCACCCGTTTTGGCCGGGCATAAATGATGAATGAGGTCCAGGAGGAACTGCTGATTATCATAATCCAATTTGGGTTTGCCCCTCATATCGTCGCTCAGCCAATCAAAGGTATCCACTTCCCTGTCAGACCAATAATCGGGAGAATTGTCAGCAAGGAGATTCGAGTCCGCCGAATCCTCCGGAGAGATGTCACCGGTCTCACGTAGGATCTCCCTATCCTCATCTATCAAACCATCCCCGTCATCATCCTCGCCATTGCCTTCCGGATCGAACGGAAGGTTCACATCATATCTGATATGGTTCAGGTTGTAGAGATCGTTCATGAAAATCGAGGGATCGGAGATGAAAACTATCGAACCGAGTTCAGTAATGGTCTTGTCGGCCTCCGGGTTCAGCTCCCTTACCTTGTATTTGGCAGGTTCCCCATCGGCCTTCTTGATGGTCTCCGCTGAAACACCGGTGTCCACATCGACGGCTCCCGTACCATCATCAGCAACGGGGACCTCCACACAGAACTGTATCTCATTTCCGACAGATGACACCTCGTCCGCGTTTTTCCCCTTCAGGTCGCCGCTGGGTATCGATAGAATACCATTGTCATCCATATCGATGAAGGATTTCGAACTCCCCGAAGCCCACACCCACGGTCTTACCGATGATGACAGACCTGTAGGTTTGTAGGTGATAAGTTCATAGGACTGCAGATCCTCGTCAATTATCTCATCACCATCATTATCGATTCCATCGATCCATTCGATGTCAACGTTCTTGTGCCCTTTCCAGAGAACATCGGCGTCCCCGTTGGGCCTGAAAACAACATCATCATCAATGGGGTCCTCGTCTATACCCTCGTTCTCCTCATCGGGTATCCCGTCATTGTCATTGTCCCTCAGATCGCTGTCCTCCCGGGAATTGTCCCGGTCATCGTCATAGTTCCTTGAGGAACCGGTGTTGTCATCCTCGTCTATCTTGCCATCGGCGTCCTGATCATCATCCCAAACGCCGTCCCCCACCGGGTTGGATTTGGAGTAGAGCATCACTCCGTCCTTGTCGTAGAGATCGCTTCCCATATGTGCTTTGACTATTGTGTAGTTGGCATTCCTATCGAAATTCTCATCGTAGAATTGACCACCGAAGAAGGTAACCCCGTAATCCTTTGCTATCTGGTTGGCATTACCGAAATCATCGGCGATGATCGCATGCCCCCCTCTTGCAAGGAATGATCTCAGAGCTCTGATCTCCTCCTGGGTATATTCCCTCTCAACTCCTACAGCCACGTATATCGTCTTCTTTGGATCAATCAGATCACCAAGAAGTATCACGGGAGTTGACACTATAGAACGGACCTTGTAATCATATACACCGTCATTGGGTCCGCTGCCATCGAAATAAATGGAGCCCCTGACATTGCTGTTGTATCTTTCCACATCCCTGACGAAATCACTGATATCACTGTATCCGTTGTCAAACGCCGAGAAACGGGTTTGTGCCTCAGTACCTCCTGTGACACTCCAGATAAGTGATCCTATGGGGTACACCACGAATATCAGGGCCATTAATATTGCGACACCGATGGCGATTGCCTCATTCCATTTCATAGGTTCAACATCCCCCTTATCTATCCTTTGGGTCCGATAATGTCGGTTTCGACGAATTCCTCATCGGCCAACTCCATCTGTCTCAGTGCAAGGTCCTCATCCATGATAATATTATCAAGGGAAGATTCCACCTGCCTCAGGCAACCTATGGCCTTCTCCTTGTGCTTCTCACCTATGACATGCTTCGAATATCTGGCTTCCTCCAATATATCCAGGAAAGCATCCAGACTGCGCTCGTCAATAGGCAGGGCAGATCTTACAGCGTCCTCGAACTCCCTGAAGGTATCTGCATCCCGTCTCATGAATCCGTACCTCCTCAGATGAGCTCCGAGTTTCTGATACGCCTTGAATATGATGTAGGAATACGGATTTCCCGCCTCCAGCTGGTCCGCTGCTTTCTTTATGATCTTCTTCAGGGACTTGAGCCTTCTCTTCTTCTCAATGTATCTGTAGAAGAAGAACAGGCCTATGCCTCCCAATATCAGTACAATTAGTATTATTGATATTATCAGGAGCCACGGAGGCTGCGCTGGAGGGGGTGGCACATATCTGTGGTAATCTCCAACCCTGGTCTTTGAAGAAGATGTGAAACCCTGCTTCCCGATGAAGGTGATCTCCACCGAGATGTTCGCCTCATCCTGTCCGGTCTGCAGAGTGAAGAAATTCCCTGTGGCCGTATCCTTGAGCTTTGATGTGAAATTGAAGTGAACCCGGCCCCTTATATCCGTCACCCCTCTCGTGGAATTGACATAGGAACCCATGGTGATATTGAGCCACACGACCCCCTTCGATACAGGTTCTCCACCGAGATCAGAGGCGGTTCCTTCCAGAACCTGGAACGTGAATACAAGATCGTCCACCTGATGCTCGAAGATATCGAATCGACCATCAGGGATCTTATCCTGATCCTTTGGTCCGAAATATATCTCCTTGATACGTGTCGAGGACCAAACCTCAGCAGTGGACCTGTTTGTGGAAGGTTGATAGAGGGGTACGCCTTCGACACCTATCTCCGGTACGAACTCCACTATGATCTCCACCTTTCCAACTGTCAGTTCCGGTTCCACATTGGATGTTTTTATCTCGAAGAAACCGTCGAACTCGGGCAGATTGGGGTCTTTTTTGGTCCTGCCGGTTCCCATCTTGAATATTTCCTCTCCCTGCTTCAGATAGGCCGTGACCGTCTGTCCGCCAACTCCGCGATTGACCTGTTTGCCCCTGTACATCTCAAGAAGCTTTCCGGTGATGCGAGCCTCGGCATTCCTGACAAGAATGTTCGGGACCTGATCCAGAACGACGACGGTTTCGGAGGTTACGATCATCTTTGTCGGGTAGGCTATTATACCCATGTAGGCGTCGTTCGGCAGATATCTTACCCCCCCGAGTCCGTACGGGAACTGCTGGGAACCGTCGAACTTCGCAACGATCCAAAGGGATCCCACTGCTCTCATCTCCTCGATGATATGGTCATTGAAGGTGAACTTGCCAATCGAATTGGTCGTGGCCGTTCCAATGGAAGTGCCAAGGTCCGACGACAGGGTATTGTAATTGCCATCCCATGTCTCCTTCCGATAGAGCTTGATCGTTCTGTTCCCGATCCCCACACCTCTATCGTCAAGCAGGGTACCCGAAACGCTTATCGGTTTTCCCTTGACAGAAATGCTTGCGTTCACTTCCATTGTCGTGAAGGATACGACGGAGAAAGGCTGTCCATCGTTGTCGACAACGGTCGCCGAATCATAATAATTTGTAAAGAACTCCGATGAGAAGGTGACCCTGACCGGAACCGGACCCAGAGCATGTGTGGGTCCTATGGGTATGTCCTTTTCAAATCTCCCCTCGGAATCAGTTCTGAGAGAGAACGTCTTCTGCCATGTCTTTCCGAACCCCCAGTACAGAGAGATCTCCTGATTTGGAACACCCACCACTATTGCACCGGAAGACCTCGACATATCCTTGAGTACCCCTCTTATCCTTGCGTAGTTCCAGTCATACTGCTTCCCGTCCGGTCCGATGAATTCCTTTCGGGTGATGAAGGTGTTAAGGGGCAGACCATCCAGGCCTATCTCCTGCTCGTCGGAGATGCCGTTCTTGTTCTGATCTATCCACAACCCGATCTCCGTTGTTGTTCTAACCATGAACGTTGTCTCATTCCCGGAGTTGGTATAGAAGACCTTCTCGTCCAGATAGGGATTGTTGTCGAAATTCGTTTCCACGGTAACGGTTACCGGTCCGAGATCCTGACTCCCGGAAGGAAGATCGTACTGTATCGAAAAGGTACCGTTCTCATCAGTGATGAACTGACCGGTCCAAGGTTTGTAGAATGCCTGTATGGGGCTGCCCCACATGACATTGAACCTGTACCTCGTTCCGTAATCCACTCCACCGATCTGAAGCCTCGGTCCCTCTCTGACCCCCTCACGATCGTACTTGATCTGATCGACAATGGAACCGTTGATGAATATCGTCGTCCCCCTGTAAACCCATGTCACGCCATAGTTGGGATCAACGTTGTCGAAAAGGACCTTGGTCGGTCTTCTGACAAAAATGGTCGTTGTTGCATTGCACGGATCGAAATAATTGTTGTTGGTCATGTTGAACGAGGGAGAGAATTCAACAGTGACCGTATG
>Ga0164318_10008209_pt1 | contig 10155 bp, 4 predicted proteins | sample GuaBasSedimGuay9_FD_113734 | JGI IMG/M metagenome (GOLD analysis project Ga0164318, IMG submission 113734) | Subseafloor sediment microbial communities from Guaymas Basin, Gulf of California, Mexico - Guay9, Core 4571-4, 0-3 cm | ecosystem: Environmental > Aquatic > Marine > Hydrothermal vents >...
CCTCAGCCGGTCCATAAAAACGGGTTCGCTCTGCGGGCTGGGCCGAACCGCTCCGAACCCGATCCTGACCTCAATTAAATATTTCCGTGAGGAATACGAGGCCCATATCCTGGAAAAGCGCTGCCCTGCCGGGATGTGCCGGGCGCTGACGGCCTATTACATTGATCTGGAAAAGTGTGCCCGCGGCTGTGATGCATGTGTCGGAGGTTGCCCGGTTGAAGCCATCTTTACGACCAAAAACAGGAAAAAAGGAATTGATCAGCAACTCTGTGTGAAATGCGGGGAATGCATGGTGGCCTGCCCTCCGGAATATAATGCCGTATGTAAGGTTTCTCCCGCGGACCAGGCCCCCGTAATCGAGAACCCCATGAAGGAAAACAATAATGGTTAAATTCTTTGTGGATGGCCGGGAAATTGAGTCGGTTGAGGGGAAAACCCTGTTGCAGGCCTGTCTGGAAAATGGGATCTACATTCCGAATCTCTGCTGGATGGCGGAAATGACCCGCCCGCCCGCTTCCTGCCGCATGTGCTTTGTTGAAATCGAAGGGGAAAAAAGTCCTGTAACCGCATGCACGGTTGAACCCAAGGACGGCATGGTCGTCCGGACGGATACGGATGCGGTCAGAGACCTGCAGCGAACGGGTTTTCAATTGCTCATGTCCACGCATGAGGTGGACTGCGGCCATTGCCCGGCCAATAAAAAATGTGAACTTCAGCGGATCGCAAAACTATTGAAGCTGGGACTGAAACCCGGAAATCTGGAACATCGCCTGAAAATATCCGAACCAGACCACACAAACCCGTTCATGGACTATTACCCCAACCGATGCGTCTTGTGCGGGAGATGTGTTTTTGTCTGTAAAGAAAAACATGGACAACCCATGATGACCTTTGCTAAACGGGGTCTCGACACCGTAATCAGCTTTTACGGCTGGAATGCTGCCTGCGGGATTTCCTGTGAAGGCTGCCATGCCTGTGCGGATGCCTGTCCGGTGGGAGCCATGGTCCCCAGGAACGGTTCCGGCGAACCGGACCCGGCATAATGTCACTGTCGGGAAAGCCGGAAAAACACTCGGTCGAAACAAATGAAAGCCCTGCTCGCCTTTGAGGATGGAACCCTGTTTGAAGGTCGGTCCTTCACCGGACCTTTTGAGACCGTCGGCGAGGTGGTGTTCAACACAAGTATGTCCGGGTATCAGGAGATACTGACCGACCCCTCCTACTGCGGCCAGATGGTAACCATGACCTACCCCCTGATCGGCAGTTACGGTATCAATGATCAGGATATTGAATCGGACAGGATCCACGTCAGGGCATTGCTCGTAAGGGAATACCAGCAATTCCCAAGCAACTGGCGCTCGCGGAAAAGTCTGGGCGACTATTTGAAATCAAACGGCATTCCCGGCATTGAAGGGCTGGACACCCGTGCCGTCACCAGGCATATTCGACTTGAAGGTGCCATGAAAGCGGCCTTGTCAACCGAGGACCTTGACCCGGATTCTCTCGTGGATAAGGCCCGGCAGTCGCCGGATATGCGGGGCCGGGACCTGGTCAGGGAAGTCACCTGTCCCGGACTCATGTTATGGAAAAACGGGCGCCCGGTTCCGCTTGAGGGCAGTCCGGATCAGTTCTGCTGGCCCGAGACCCCTCCCGGCCTCTACCGGGTCGTTACCATGGACTTTGGTGTAAAGTATAACATCCTTCGATCTCTCGAACAGAGGGGGTGCGCCATTGTCCAGGTACCCGCGGATATGGATGGCGCCGCGATCGACAGACTTGCACCGGACGGTCTGTTTCTGAGTAACGGACCGGGAGACCCTGCGGCAGTGACATACGCCGTGGAGACGATCCGGCAGCAAATAGGCCGACGTCCGATTTTCGGGATCTGTCTGGGTCACCAGTTGGCCGCCCTGGCACTGGGAGGAAAAACCTTCAAACTCAAATTCGGACACCGGGGGGCCAATCAGCCGGTAAAGGACCTGAGAACAGGAAAGGTGGAAATTACGTCCCAGAACCATGGATTCTGCGTGGACATGGATTCACTGAAAGACCCCGACATTGAACTGAGCCATATCAACCTCAACGACAACACACTCGAAGGCATGATCCACAAAAAAATTCCATTGTTTTCCGTGCAATATCATCCCGAGGCCTCACCCGGCCCTCACGATGCCGGCTACCTGTTTGACGGATTTGTTGAGATGATGAGACAGCACCGTCGGCCTTGAGATTTACCCCCGTATGAGTGGTTTCACAACGAACGGGCCAAGACCGCCGGCAGTCCGGGGTTACGGACTTTGAACGGTAGCGCGCGATTCCCGGAAAATCGCGGCAAGCGGCACCTGCGAGAGGCGCACACCGAGATACTCCTTATAATCACGCTATGCCGTGACCGGCACAAGATGACACCCGGACGGACATCTTGCGGGGCCGTCCGGATCGGTGAGTCCGGATTTTTGTTATGCCGAAGCGTACAGACATTAAAAAGATTCTGATTATCGGTTCCGGACCGATTGTTATCGGACAGGCCTGTGAGTTTGATTATTCAGGCACCCAGGCATGCAAGGCCCTGACAGAGGAAGGCTACGAGGTCATGCTGGTAAACAGCAATCCCGCCACCATCATGACCGATCCGGAAATTGCCGACCGGACCTACATCGAGCCCATTACGCCTGAAATTGTCGAAAAGGTTATTGAACGGGAACATCCGGATGCAGTGCTGCCGACGCTGGGCGGACAGACCGGCCTGAACACGACCGTCCAGGTTGCCAAAACCGGCATATTCGACAGACTGGGGATAGAGTTGATCGGGGCTTCTATCCGGGTCATCCAAAAGGCGGAGGACCGGGAGCAGTTCCGGAATGCCATGAACAACATCGGTCTGCGTGTGCCGGCCAACGGAATTGTCCGGGATATGGACCAGGCCCGGGAAGTGGCGGAAAGGATCGGTTATCCCCTGATCATCCGGCCCAGTTTCACGCTGGGCGGGGCCGGAAGCGGCGTAGCCTACAACCGGGAAGAGATGGAACAGATCGCCGGTGCCGGCCTCGAGGCCAGCATGATCACGGAAATCATCATGGAGGAGTCGCTGATCGGATGGAAAGAATTTGAACTGGAGGTCATGCGTGATTTTAAAGATAACGTCGTGATCATCTGCTCCATCGAGAATTTCGATCCCATGGGCGTGCATACGGGGGACAGCATCACGGTCGCGCCTGCCCAGACCCTCACCGATCGGGAATACCAGGACATGCGGGATGCCGCCATCGCGATCATCAGGGAGATCGGCGTTGAGACGGGCGGTTCCAATATACAGTTTGCCGTTCACCCGGAAACGGGAGAGATGGTTGTCATAGAAATGAACCCCCGGGTATCAAGGAGTTCTGCCCTGGCCTCCAAGGCAACGGGGTTTCCCATTGCAAGAATTGCCGCAAAGCTGGCCATCGGCTATACGCTGGACGAAATCTCGAACGATATCACCCGCGAAACCCTTGCCTCGTTTGAGCCCTCGATTGACTACTGTGTGGTGAAAATCCCCCGGTGGACCTTTGAAAAATTTCCCGGGTCCCCGGACATATTGACAACCGCCATGAAGTCCGTCGGCGAAACCATGGCCATCGGCAGGACCTTTAAGGAAGCCCTTCAGAAGGCGGTACGTTCCCTGGAGATTGGTCGTTACAGTCTCAAGACCGAAATTTTTCCGGAAGGTTCGGTCCCAGACACCGAGGAACTGGAAAAGGAATTGGTTGTTCCCAACTCAAACCGGCTCTATCAGATATACGAGGCCTTCAGACAGGAGGTCACCCTGGATCGGGTCCATGACTTGACCGGTATCGATCCCTGGTTTCTTTACCATATCCAGCAGATCAGAAAGCTGGATGGTGAGCTGGATCATATGGCGGAGTCCGGTATCGGGCCGGATGAGTGGGATCCCGACTTTCTCAGAAAAGTGAAAGAATACGGTTTTTCCGATGTTTATCTTTCCGAGAAGTTCGACATGAGCGAACAGGATATCCGGAATATCCGGGAAACCAAGGGGGTTGAACCGGTTTATAAACTGGTGGACACCTGTGCAGCCGAATTTGAGGCATACACGCCGTATTATTATTCCACTTATGAGCGGGAAAACGAAATCAGACGTTCAAAAAGGAGAAAAGTGGTCATTCTCGGTGGCGGGCCGAACCGGATCGGGCAGGGGATTGAATTTGATTACTGCTGTGTCCATGCATCATTCGCCCTCAGGGAAATGGGCATCGAAAGCATTATGGTCAACAGCAACCCCGAAACGGTGAGCACGGACTATGATACCTCCGACAAACTGTATTTTGAACCCCTGACGCGGGAAGATGTCCTGAACATTGTCAGGCAGGAGGAACCCGAGGGAATTATTGTTCAGTTCGGAGGGCAGACCCCCCTGAACATATCCGTCCCCCTTGGTGAAGCGGGTGTCCGCATCCTCGGGACCAGCCCGGACAGTATCGACCGGGCAGAAGACAGGGATCGTTTTCAGAAACTGCTCGAGAAACTGGATATTCTGCAGCCGGAAAACGGCACTGCGACCCATAAAGAAGAGGCCATCCGGGTAGCCGACAGAATCGGCTATCCAGTGGTCGTACGCCCGTCTTTTGTGCTGGGGGGCAGGGCCATGGAGATTGTCTATGACCAGGACGACCTGGAATTTTATATTGACACGGCCGCCCGTGTATCCCCGGGAAAGCCCATATTAATTGACCGATTTCTCGAAGATGCCATTGAAATCGATGTGGATGCCATATCGGACGGCACAGATACGGTGATCGGCGGTATCATGGAACATATTGAAGAGGCCGGGATCCACAGTGGTGACAGCGCCTGTGTGCTGCCGTCGATACACCTGAGGCCGGAAATTCTCGATCAGATCAAAAGCCACACCAGGGCCCTTGCCGGGGAACTGAATGTCGTTGGTCTGATGAATATCCAGTATGCCGTAAAAAACGATACGGTCTATGTCCTGGAGGTCAACCCCCGTGCTTCGAGGACCGTGCCGTTTGTCAGCAAGGCAACAGGGATTCCCCTGGCGAAAATGGCAACCAAGGTGATTATGGGGATGCGTCTCAAGGAATTGGGACTGACCCGGGAAATCGTGCCGCAACATATTTCCTGCAAGGAAGCGGTCCTGCCCTTCAGCCGATTCCCGGGTGTTGATACCATACTGGGCCCGGAAATGAAATCAACCGGTGAAGTCATGGGCGTGGACACTTCTTTCGGTCTGGCCTATGCCAAGTCACAGATGGCCGCCGGACAGACACTCCCATTATCGGGCACCGTTTTTCTGAGCGTAAGAGATGAAGACAAAGAGGCCCTGGTAATACCGGCCGCCATGTTTCATGACATGGGTTTCAAAATCGTGGCCACACAGGGAACATCTGATTTTCTTTCAGGCCGCGGAATCGCCAACGAAAAAGTCAACAAGGTGAGAGAGGGCCGTCCCCATATTGTTGATTTGATCATAAATGGTGGGGTGGACTTGGTTGTCAACACAACCAGTAACAAAAAAGAGATTGCAGAATCCCGTTCCATCCGGCAGACAACACTTCAGTTCCGGATTCCATACACGACTACGATTGCTGCGGCAAAGGCTTCTGCCCTTGCCATCAAGTCGATGCTTGACGGGGAGCTCGGCGTCAAAACGATTCAGGAATACCATGAGGGAAAAGGATGAAAAACCGCCCGAAAGCGCCCGGGATCCTGTCCGGGAGTCTATGGTGAACGCATTTTCCAACAACATGTTCCGCCATTGCCCGGCCACGCAGGGCCCAAAAGAATCGTGCGGCATCTTTGCTGTCTATGGGCATGAAGAGGCATCAAAACTCACATATTTCGGACTTTATGCCCTGCAGCACCGGGGGCAGGAAAGTGCCGGCATGGTGACATCAGACGGTACACATGTGCTTGAGCACAAGTCCATGGGCCTTGTCTCGGAAGTCTTTGACGAAGAAATCCTGAACAGGCTCAAAGGGCATATCGCCCTGGGCCATATACGCTATTCCACGACAGGGTCTTCCGCCATCCTGAACGCGCAACCCTTCACCGTTCATTATGCGGGAAAATCCCTTTCCATCGCCCATAATGGCAACCTGGTGAACGCCCATCTCATCCGAACCGATCTGGAAAAAAAAGGTTCCATATTTCAGACAACCATGGACAGTGAGATCATGCTCCACCTGACCGCCAGGAATCTGGATTTCGGGCTGGAACAGGCCATGGCAAAAACCATGAGCCGGGTGAAAGGGGCCTACTGTCTGGTGATCATGACGGAAGACACCCTGATTGCAGCCAGAGATCCCCATGGATTCCGGCCTCTCTGTCTCGGAAAGCTCGGTGCCGGCTATGTTGTCGCCTCCGAGACATGTGCCCTGGATCTGGTGGACGCAACGTATATCCGGGATGTGGATCCGGGGGAAATACTGATTATCGACCGGAACGGTCTGAGGAGTATTCCTTCAGGGATAGCATCCCGCAAAAGCCAGTGCATATTCGAGCTGATATACTTTGCCAGACCTGACAGCAATATTTTCGGCCAGAATGTATACGTCTTTCGCAAGATGCAGGGCAAACTTCTGGCCGAAGAATTCCCCCTGGACGTGGACTTCGTCATGCCCTTTCCCGACTCGGGCAATTATGCGGCAATTGGCTATGCGCATGCCTCGGGTATTCCCATGGAGATGGGTGTCATACGCAATCACTATATCGGAAGGACGTTTATCCAACCTTCCCAGATCATGAGGGATTTCGGGGTTAAGGTCAAACTCAACCCGGTGAAAGAACTGCTGCGGGATAAGCGGGTATTGATCATAGAAGATTCCATTATCCGGGGAACTACCGCGCGAACCCGGATCAAGGCCTTGCGAAAAATCGGCACCCGGGAAATTCATATGCTTGTCAGTTGTCCCCCCCATCGGTTTCCATGTCATTACGGCATTGATTTTTCGACCAGCGGCGAACTGATTGCGTCAAAAAAGTCAGTGGAGGAAATCCGCAAATTCACGGACTTGGACAGTCTCGGGTATCTGAGTATCGACAACCTGGTCAGAGCTACGGATATCCCCAGAGAAAATCTTTGCCTGGCGTGTTTTGACGGGAATTATCCTGTTCCGATTGAAGAAGGGGTCAGTAAATTCTGTTTAGAATGAAACCTGAATCGTGCAAGCGTCGAGTTTGCCGAAGATGCAAGCCCGGCATTCCCATAACGCACTGATATTAAAAATATAACTTCATTTTTTGAAAACAGTTTATGCAGGTTTCAGGTGAAAAAATGAATTTGCGGTTTCTGCCCTGTCCATAAAACGAAAAAATAATTTTTCAAACTCTTTCAGGACCATAGTTCAAGTTTCAAAAAATCTTATATGTTGTGACACTTTTTTATTGACATACCATATATTGTGTCTAAAATAACAAACTCACCTTAGGGGGTTCACGTTCTCATGGCCTGGGCAGGCGCCTGAATGAGAACGGGGAATGGTCGTCGAACCCGGTACAAGATCGTCGCAATCCGCATACCTTGAAGACCCGGAGGGTCATGACGAAAAAGCTCTTTTTCGTTCAGACGTGATGCCAAGGAATCGTTTTGTCCGGCTGGTCTTAAAATCCACAAAATAACCCTGTTATCCTGAAACCACATCATCCAACGCCGGTTGCGGTGGCAGGGGTGACTTTTCTCCGTGCGATACAAATCTGCGTGGCACGATCTTTCGACGGATTTATACTGAAACTGCCGGGGTGGACGGCATAGAAAAAATGACACTAAGAGGAGGGATCCATGGGCCAGAACGAAAAAATATTACTCACGGACGAAGGCGTTTTTGATCTGACCGGGTTTAAATGGGATGACCACAGATTTTCAGACCTTCTGGTCAGAGAAAACCCTATTAATACCGACCAGGCCATGGACATCAGCCGATTCCTTCGTGAGGAAATCGGAAAGATGGAAACCCAGACGGTTACCATGCCGATAATTGAAAAAATTGTTGAAGCAAAACTGATGGAATACGGGCTTACAAAACCTTCACCCGTTCGACTGGACAAATCTTTTTTTACTGCACCGAGTCTGTCCCTTTCTGAAAATGCCAGGAAGGTGCTTGAAAGACGATACCTGAAAACAGACGCTGAAGGCAATGCCATTGAAACGCCTGAACAGATGTTCAGAAGGGTGGCACATCATATTGCGGCCCCGGAGGCAAAATACGGAGGCACCGAACAGGCAGAAAAGATGGAAAAAATCTTTTACAAAATGATGACGGAATCTAAATTCCTGCCCAACTCCCCCACCCTGATGAATGCCGGACGAAGGCTGGGACAGCTGGCGGCCTGTTTTGTTCTGCCCGTGGAAGACAGTATGGACGGGATTTTCAGCTCTCTGAAACATGCGGCGCTGATTCACAAATCCGGGGGCGGTACGGGTTTCTCTTTTTCCCGGTTACGGCCCAAGAACAGCCGCGTCGGGACAACCGGGGGCATTGCTTCCGGTCCGGTCTCTTTCATGAAGATCTTCAATACTGCTACGGAGCAGGTCAAACAGGGCGGTACCCGGCGCGGCGCCAACATGGCCATCCTCCGCGTGGACCATCCGGATATCCAGGAGTTCATCTACAGTAAAAAGCACGACAGCGCGTTGAACAATTTCAACATATCTGTGGCGGTGACCGACTCTTTTATGAAAGCCGTACAAAATAATGACACGTACGACCTCATCGACCCCAGGGACAACAGCAAGGCCGGGGAAATGGACGCCGGCAGGGTCTATCAGGATCTGGTAAAACAGGCCTGGGAAAACGGTGATCCGGGCATTATCTTTCTGGACCGGATCAACAGGGACAATCCGACTCCTGAACTCGGAGAAATAGAGAGTACGAACCCGTGCGGTGAACAGCCGCTGCTTCCCCTTGAGGCCTGCAATCTCGGCTCCATCAACCTGGCCAAATTCGTGGTGCCGGAACAGGGTGACAATCCGGGTGCTGGATGCGGTTCCGTGATTGATTTCAAAGCGCTGAAGGAAACCGTATGGAATTCCGTCCGCTTTCTGGACAACACGATCACGGTCTCCAAATACCCGCTGCCTGAAATCGACAGGATGGTGAGGGGCAACCGGAAAATCGGGCTGGGAGTCATGGGCTTTGCAGACATGCTGTTTCAGCTCAAAATCCCCTATAACTCGGAAAAGGCCCTTGCGCTGGCCGAAAAAGTAATGGGGTTCATCCAGGAAGAATCTCATCGGGCTTCCAGACATCTTGCCGAAGAAAGAGGGGTATTCGGCAACTTTGACAAGAGCGTCTTCAAAGACAGGGAAGGTTGCGCCTACAGAAACGCGACAACAACCACGATTGCTCCCACAGGCACCTTGAGTATTATCGCCGGATGTTCCAGCGGGATAGAGCCCTTATTCGCACTCAGTTTTGTCCGGCATGTCATGGATAACGACGAACTGCCCGAGGTCAATCCCTATTTTGAACGGATTGCCAAAGAAAAAGGGTTTTACAGCCGTGAATTGATGGACAAAATTGCCCGGAGAGGCAGCATCAAAGACATGGAGGAGATCCCGGAGGATATTCGCGAGGTATTTGTGACATCTCACGACATATCGCCGGAGTGGCATATCCGGATGCAGGCGGCCTTTCAGAAATATACGGACAACGCGGTGTCAAAGACCGTCAACCTGCCTCATGACAGCACCGTGGAAGATGTCCGGAAAGTATACGACCTGGCATATGAACTGGGATGCAAGGGCGTGACCATATACCGGGATGGAAGCAAGGAAAATCAGGTCCTTTCTTTTTCCGACAAGGCTTCGGAAGGGTTTATGACGGTGGTCAAGGAAAGGCCGGAAACCCTGGAGGGCTTTACTTCCAAAATGGTCACCGGTCTGGGGACGCTGTATGTGACGGTCACGGAATATGAAGGACGTCCGTTTGAAGTTTTTGCGACCATCGGCAAATCCGGAGGTTCAACCACCGCCAAGACCGAGGCCATCGGGCGCCTGGTATCCCTGGCCCTGCGATCCGGTGTTAAGGTAGATAAAATTATTGACCAGCTGAAAGGTATCGGCGGCGAGTACCCTATATTTGCGGACGGCGGCCTGGTGTTGTCCATTCCGGATGCCATTTCACGGGTGCTGGAAAA
>Ga0164318_10008210_pt1 | contig 10155 bp, 9 predicted proteins | sample GuaBasSedimGuay9_FD_113734 | JGI IMG/M metagenome (GOLD analysis project Ga0164318, IMG submission 113734) | Subseafloor sediment microbial communities from Guaymas Basin, Gulf of California, Mexico - Guay9, Core 4571-4, 0-3 cm | ecosystem: Environmental > Aquatic > Marine > Hydrothermal vents >...
CAGGTAAGTTCCCGCACAATTTCCCAGTCCGCCATGGCCCCTTTTTTTTTACGAAAAACAGGTGCGCCATATTTTACGGTATTCCGGACGGCCAGGGACAAGCATGCAAGATGATATTGGGACGATTCAAGATGACTGACCGGCGGAAGAATAATGTCGGCATGCCGCGTGGTTTCGTTGATATAAAAATCAATAGACACCATGAAGTCCAGGGATTTAAGGGCTTTTTCCGTGCGCGCGCTGTTTGGCGAGGAAAGCGCCGGATTCCCTGCCATGGTAATCAGCGTTCGAATCTGGCCGTCTCCTTGTGTTAAAATTTCATCGGCAAGCGCAACGGCCGGAAGTTCTCCGGAAAATTCAGGCAACCCGCGAACACGGCTGTGCCACCTGGCCAGATGTCCGCCCTGACCGGTCTTTCCTGTAAAGTCTACAAGGTCCACCGCCGGGCGGGAAAACATAAGGGAACCGGGCCGGTCTATATTTGCCGTAATAATGTTTAAGGAATAGATCAGCCAAGAAGTGACGGTCCCGAATTCCTGACCACAAGTGCCCATTCGTCCATAACACGCGGCAGACGTTGCTCCTGCAAAATCCCGTGCCAGCCGACGAATTTCATCTGCTGTAATACCGGTAGACCTTTCCACCCGTTCCGGCGGGTACCTGCCGGCGATATCCCTTAAAATATTATCCCCATTACAGAGAACCTTCATCCGGTCCATGGCGTCCCTGTTTTCTTCAAAAATCGTGTTGATCATGGCCAGTAAAAGCAGTGCGTCTGTCCCGGGGCGAATAAAATGATGCCGGCTGGCCAGTTGCGCGGTGCGAGTACGTCTCGGATCGACCACGACGATTTTTCCACCTCTATGTAAAACAGATTTAAGTTTTTTTCTGATATTGCCAGCCGACATCATGCTGCCCATGGACACCAGCGGATTGCTGCCGATGATAAGAAAAAAATCGGTCCGATCCAGGTCGGGAACAGACAAAAGCGCCTGATGACCAAACATAAGATATGCGCTGACCATCAAAGGTAACTGGTCAACAGAGGTGGTTGAAAACCGGTTTTTCGTATGAAGTGCTTTTATAAATGGCAGCATATAAAGTAAAAACCCATAGTTAAACGCTGTAGGCGTTCCCATATATATGGCCGCCGCATTATCGCCATATTTTTTTTGAATCCCTGAAATTCTTTCTGCGGTTTCATCTAAGGCTTCTTTCCATCCTATGGATTCCCACCTATTTCCCACCCGTTTAACCGGATGCCGGAGACGGTCGGGATCTTCATGGATTTCTTTTAATGCCATTGCCTTGGGGCACATATGCCCCTGGCTGAAGACATCATCCTTATCCCCGGTAATTGACAAAACTTGCCCTTGCTGCACCTTGATTTCAAGGCCGCACATTGATTCGCCCAACGTGCATGGACGAAAATATGTTTTTATTTTAGCGTGTTTTGAATTTGCATCCTGTGGATCAATTGTTCTCATTTTAGCCACCTCGTTCTTATAATAAATGATGATCAAAGATAACGGAATCGATTTAAAAAAGCCAGAACCGTTTATTAATGGCCCTATTCAAAAATTTTACGTAACAGGGAACGGAAATTGTTCATAATGATCATTTGCCGGAGCATGAAATACAAACCGGGATTGGACCTGTGTCAATTTTATTTATTCTTTGATATATTTTTAGAACTTCGAAATTGCTTGACAGCGATTACGGGTATTGTTAAATAAAATAGTTTTTAAAGATATTCATTTTTATCCTTGCTCTGTTATGGATACAGGGCTTTACACCCAAAAGGAGGGCACATGAACCATTACGAGACAATATTTATTGTCGATCCTGACACGCCGGAAACGGATCAGGATTCTATTTTTGAAAAGCTGAAATCGATAATTTCAGTCGACGGTCAGCTGATCATGTTTGATGATTGGGGCAAGAAAAAATTTGCCTATGAGATCCGGAAAAAGAAACAGGGACGCTTTGTACGCTTGGATTATTGCGGCGCAGGCGCCCTGGTGGATGAGATTGAACGGCTTTTCCGGCTGGATTATCGAATTCTTAAATTTATGACCGTTCTGCTGGCCAGAGACGTTGATCCCGAGTCATTGATGCCGGTAGAAGAGGAACCGGAAGCGACACCGGAAGTCAAAACAGAAGCAGCGGAGACAGAAAATACATCTTCTACTGAAGAGACATCTGATGAAGCCGTGGAAACCGAAACCACAAAAACTGAATCAGAAACAGAGGAGTAAATATAATGCCTGGACCACAAAAAAGAAGATTTTTTCACCGACGAAAAGTGTGCCGGTTCTGTGCGGACAGCAGCCTGGTAATTAATTATAAAGACGTCAATATGCTGCGACACTTCATTTCAGAACGGGCTAAAATAATTCCAAGACGTATTTCCGGAACCTGCGCCAATCATCAACGGGAACTTGCCAGAGCCATTAAACGCAGCAGATCCATCGCTCTGCTGCCGTATGTCGGCACACTGGATACATAAAACCGGATACGGGAAAAACGGAATACGAAAAAAACCGGCTTTTCGGTTATTAAAAACAGTTACAAGGAGTGAAGGAGGGTGGAAACCGAAAATCAAATCAACGAGTATAAAATTTTATTAAGCGGCATTGCGCTGATCTCACTGATTTGCACTCTTTCAATTTCCATTCCAATTCTTGGTTTCATCTGTTTCCTTGTTATACCGCTGCCGACACTCTACTACCGGATACGTCTGGGAACAAAAAAAGCGGCCATCGTTACTTTTTGTTCATTGCTATTTTTAATATTTTTATCCGGCGGACTGCCTGCAGACCTTTATTTTATAGCCGGCATGCTATTGCTCGGATTCTCCATGGGAGAATTTATTGAAAAGGACCTGCCGATTGAAAAAATAATCGGCTACGCTTGCGGCGTTGTTTTATTTGCAGCTACATTCAGCCTGGCATTATACGCCAATATATCGAATCTTGGCCTGATCCGGATAGTTTCCGACTATATTGGCAATAACCTTGAGCTAACACTCGATTTATATAAAAGTATGGGGATGCCTGAAGAAAGCATTCGGATGCTTTCAAATTCGATGGATCAAATCAGGTATGTGCTGGTAAGAATTCTTCCGTCACTTTGCACAGCCGGTCTTTTATTTTCTGCATGGCTGAATGTTTTATTAACAAAAATCGTATTTAGCACCGGAATATATGCGTATCCGGCGTTTAATAAACTAAATGCGTGGAAGGCGCCGGATTTTTTTGTCTGGGGAGTTATCGGATGCGCCCTGATACTGCTTTTGCCCGGCAATTTTCTAAAAATGCTGGGATTAAACGGTATGGTTATTTTCACGATCATCTATTTTTTTCAAGGGATTGCGATTATATCGTTTTATTTTGAAAAAAAGAAAATTCCAGTGGCAATCCGGGCACTATTATACGGCACCATCGTTATTCAACAAATATTTATACTTGCAATTGCCGGAATCGGTTTTTTTGATATCTGGGCAAATTTCAGACAATTTGAAAAAAATAATAACAATAAACAGATGCCTCTTTCTTCATAATTTTTTTAACAAAGACCATATGGTTTATGCTTGCGGAGATTGAAAAATGAAAGTAATACTAAAAGAAACAATAGAGCCATTGGGTATTATCGGCTCAGAAGTTGACGTTAAAAATGGATTTGCACGCAATTATCTAGTCCCTCAGGGAAAAGCAGTTTTTGCGACCCCGCAGAACCGAAACATACTGGCACAGGAAAAAACAAAACTGGATCTGCAAATTGCCAAAGAACGGGAAACGGCAGAAGAAATGGCTAAAAAGCTTGAAGGGGTTGTTTGCAGGATAACTGCTAAAGTTGCCGAGGAAGGCCGTTTATATGGTTCGGTGACCACCCGTGAAATCATGGATGCCCTTACCGCACAAAACGTCGATGTACTCAAACGAATGATCTTACTTAAAGAGCCGATTAAAGAACTCGGTACTTACAAAATCCCCATCCGGGTATATAAGGATATTGAGCCTGAAATCACCCTTGAGGTGGCGTCAGATTAAGAGTTAATATCCTGCACAACGCCAGATTTGCAATAGCACCGGTAAACGGTGCGCTAAAAATTTTTTAATGCCGGCAACGTAATATATACTGTTAATATATTACGTTGCCTTTGTTTCGCCATTATTAGTGACCGACCATTTCATTCACTCTTTTTACCTTTAAATTTTTTTGACCATGAGCTACAACAGGACAAAAAACAGCCATCCGCCAGTCAGCAACCTGCCGCCTCAAAATATTGACGCTGAAGAATCAATTATCAGCGCCGTTCTGCTGGATAACTACACGCTGCTGAACATTTTAGATATCCTGTCGGCACAAGATTTTTATCGAACCGCGCACCAGAAAATTTTCACGACTATCATTGATATGTCTCACAAGGGAGAGCCCATTGATCTGGTTACCCTGGCCAATGCGCTGAAAAGCAATAATCAACTGGATGAAATCGGCGGTCCCGTTTATCTGGCGAAACTGATGGATACGGCGCCGATTCCGGCCAATGCCGTTGAATACGCCAAAATCATACGCGACAATGCATCATTACGTCGCATGATTTCCGCTGCCAGCGAAATTTCAAACCAGTGTTTTGACAACACGGCAACCGTTGATGATGTCATCGATTTCGCCCAAAGCACCATTTTCGATATTGCGGATAATAAAAGCAGACAATCTTACTACCCTCTCAGCCAGGCCATTGATGCAAACGTCGATGCACTGGTTGAACGACGAGGCAATAAAACCCTGATCAGCGGCATATCCACCGGGTTTAAAAAACTGGACACTTTAACCTCCGGACTTCAGGGATCGGATCTTATCATCCTGGCTGCCCGACCGGGGATGGGAAAAACAGCTTTTTCCTTAAACCTTGCCCGGAATATCGCCGTGGATGCGGAAATTCCGGTTATTTTCTTTTCTCTGGAAATGTCTAAGGAGCAACTCTCCATGCGGCTTCTCTGCTCTGAAGCACGGATTGATTCATCTGCCGTGCGAAGTGGATTTTTCAGTGATGATGACTGGCGCAAGCTCACGGATGCCGCGGACATTTTATCCGAAGCCCCGATTTTCCTTGATGATTCCTCTGAACTGACTTCTCTGGATGTGAAAACAAAAGCACGCCGATTGAAACTTGAAAAAAATATCGGGCTGATTATTATTGATTATCTTCAGCTCATGAAAGCAAGAACCATATCAGACCGGCGGGACCTTGAAATATCTGAAATGTCCCGATCCTTAAAAGCCCTGGCAAAAGAGCTGAATATTCCGATTATTGCTCTTTCCCAGCTAAACCGGCGCCTGGAAGAACGCAGTGACAAGCGCCCCCAGCTCTCAGACTTAAGGGAATCCGGCGCACTTGAACAGGATGCGGATATTGTCATGTTTATTTACCGGGATGAAGTCTATAATAAAGATGAAAACAACCCGAATAAAGGGAATGCGGAAATAATCATTGCAAAACATCGTAACGGCCCCACTGGCGTTCAGCAGCTCAAGTTTATGGATTCATATACCCGATTTGAAAACATTGCTTATGGGTATGAAGAAAATGAATCAGCCGGGGAGCCGGATTACAACTAAATAGTGCCCAACAAAAACCTCCAATTTTTCCAATTTCTACGTTGGGCTCAAATTTTAATCCTCAAAATACTATATGTATTCCTCCGGTTAAAATTATCGCCCGCCTTGAACTTGAAAAAATTTTTAGGTTTTCGTCCAGGCACTATATATAATCATATTAAACTGCATATGTCTTTGGGAATACGTTTTTATCCATGAAAAAACTGTCTGGAAATACAACCGGTCTTAAATCAACTCAAATCCGGCGGATTGAAAATCTTTACCGTTACCGGATCCCGCCTGAAACGATTATATCGCCCCAGGTAATTGACGATTTATGTGCCCTCTCTTTTGAAATCAGCCGCCAGATCGGTCTGCTGGTGAACCGGTCGGGAAAAATAATATTCGTTGTGATCGGTGATCACAAAGGGATCATGCTCCCTGACACCAGCGAGTACCGCACCCCCCCAGGACGACTGAAAGGCCTGCGATATATTCATACGCACATCAAAGATGAAGCGTTATCAAGAGATGACCTCACCGACCTTGCCCTGTTGCGGCTGGACCTGATTGCGGCGATTACATTATCAGATACCGGCCAGGCCCGTCAGATTCATCTGGCAAATATTTTCCCCAATCAATCTGCCAAAGTGCCTTATCAGATTCATCCCCCTGTCCTTCCGGATGAACTGAATATCAACTGCATGGAGCTGATCACGGCAATAGAGACGGAATTGTCAACAATCACCGCCCTGCATGATGTTGACTCAGGCATCGAACGCGCGATTCTCATCAGTGTCACCACGTCATCAAGAATAAACGCCGAAGTCTCCATTACCGAACTTAAAGAACTGGCAAAATCCAGTAATATTTTTGTTGCCGATACCGTAATTCAGCACAGAAAAAAAATTGACGCCCGCTTTCTGCTTGGCCGGGGAAAAATAGAAGATTTAAGCATCCTGGCCATGCAAAAAGGCGCCACGATGATTGTTTTTGATCAGGAGCTCAATTCCTCACAGATAAAATCCATCACCGACAAAGTCGACCTTAAGGTGATCGACCGAACCCAGCTTATTTTGGATATCTTCGCCCGGCGGGCTCAGACCCGAGAAGGCAAGCTGCAGGTGGAATTGGCACAGCTCAAATATATGCTGCCGCGACTGATTAAGCAAAACACCGCTCTGTCAAGGCTGGCGGGCGGTATTGGCGGGCGTGGACCAGGTGAGACCAAGCTGGAAGTAGATCGCCGGCGAATTCGTGACAGAATTACGCGCATTGAAAAAGGACTCAAGCAGGTAAAAAAACAACGCCGGCTTCAAAAATCAAAACGGGAAAAAAAAGGATTGCCGGTAATTTCTATTATCGGTTATACCAATGCCGGAAAATCAACACTGTTAAACACGCTGACAAAAAGCAATGTTTTAGCGGAAAGCCGTCTTTTTGCGACATTGGACCCATCTTCCCGGCGAATGAGACTTCCTAAAGACTCAGAAGTTATTATTACCGACACCGTCGGATTTATCAAAGACCTCCCCAAAGAGCTTAAGGTGGCTTTCCAGGCAACACTGGAAGAACTTGAAAGCGCAAATCTCCTGCTCCATGTCATTGACTGTAGCAATCCCGCTTATCCATCACAAATCACCGCTGTAAATAAAATTCTTGAAGACTTAAATATCAATCGGATCCCGACGATTGCTGTCCTCAACAAAATGGATCTTATCAGTGCCGACACCATGGCAGGTATTATTAAAGAAACCAACGGTATATCGATTTCAGCCCAAAAGGCATCAACACTTCAGCCGCTAATCGATAAAATGCAGGCCCTTGCCCTTTCACCGTAGCCAGGAATAAAACATCAGCTAATAATTTCAAAAAGTTACCATCGATAAAAAAACCAAATGAATACTATTGACGAAGTTAAACGATTTGATATAATAAAAAGATATGGATTACAATCTGATAAAGAATACCGGTATTGGCGCAGCATATAAAAGCGCTGAAATCATCAATACGTATTTAGGGAATCTGACGTCTATTGATAAAAAAGGTCCCATTGACCTGGTCACAAAAGCAGATATTGCTTCTGAAAAAAATATCATTGAAACCATTCGTTCCCGGTTTCCGGGCCATGAAATTTTAGCTGAAGAAAGCGGATTAAATAAAACTGACGATTCAACCTGCCAATGGATCATCGACCCATTAGACGGCACGACGAATTTTGCACACCAACTCCCTGTTTTTTCAGTATCCATCGCCTTTGCAGTAAACAATAAAATTAAAATCGGCATTGTGCTTAACCCGGTGACCGGTGAACTTTTTACGGCTGTACGTGATCAGGGGGCAACCTTGAATGGGAAAAGCATCAGGGTTTCAGAAGAAAAAAATATATCTGACAGTCTGCTGGCCACTGGTTTTCCGTATGATATTAAACAAATGCTCGACCCGGTCATGCGCCGGTTTAAACAATGCATTGCCGTGTCCCGCGGCATTCGACGCCTGGGATCGGCCGCCCTTGACTTGTGTTTTGTTGCCTGCGGAAGATTTGAAGGGTTCTGGGAAGAAAATTTAAAGCCTTGGGATACTGCTGCCGGATGGCTTATCGCTGAAGAAGCGGGTGCGCTTGTCACTGATTTTTCCGGCGCATCATACACGCTGAATAAAAAAGAAATACTGGCAACCAATGGCCATATTCATCATGAAATGAAATCCACACTGGAGATATAAAAAATATATTATGCATGAGCTATTAAAAGGCAAACTCGTTGATAATTATCTTGAATGTTTCGGCGATCTTAATTTAAACGACCCGATATGCCGCAAATATTGCGCATTACGATTAAAATGTGCCATTGAAAAAATTGAACAAAACCGGCTGATACAACTTGAAGACCTGATCAATGTTCAGGAGATCCCGCTGAAGGTACAGTAGATTTAAACCAGCATCTTACCCGGATTTAAAATGCCTGCCGGATCAAAGGCGGATTTAATTCTTCTCATTAATGCAATGGAATCCGCACTGATTTCTTTTGTCATAAATGCTGACTTTGTTATTCCCACACCATGCTCGCCGGATATGGTCCCGCCCAAAGCCAGCGTATAATCAAATATTTCATTGACCGCCTGATTGGCTTTTTTCAGTTGGACACTCTCCTTCTTATCCAGCATGATGTTAAAATGAATATTTCCGTCACCCGCATGGCCAAAACTGACCATTGTCAGCCCGGTCTCACGACTTAACGCTTTTATTTTTTTTACCATATCCGGAATTTTGCTTCGGGGCACCACAATATCCTCGTTTATTTTATCCGGTCCATATTTAAAAAGCGCCGGAGAAACAGATTTCCGGGCTTTCCACAAAATCTGGGCATCCTGACGGTTTTTTGCCGTTTTAATCTGCCTGGCGCCGAATTTTTCACAGACTGACGTCACGCGATTCACCGCATGCGACACTTCATTTTCAGCGCCATCAACCTCTATGATCAAAATGGCTTCCGCATCCGTCGGGAGTCCGACGTTCATATAATCTTCAGCGCACCGAATGGAGGCATTGTCCATATATTCAATGCATCGCGGAATTATTCCCCGACGAATAATCTCAGATACTGTTTCTGCGGCGGCTTCAATTTTATCATATATCACCGTCATCGTCCGCACTGAACCAGGTATCGGGAGCAGACGAAGCGTAAGCCGGGTAATGATGCCAAGCGTTCCCTCCGAGCCAACCATCAGGCGGGTCAAATCATAACCGACCACGCCCTTGGCCGTTTGCACCCCGGTTTTAATGATCTCACCGGTCGCAAGAACCACCTCAAGTCCCAGGACATAATCACGCGTCACACCATATTTGACTGCCTTTGGTCCGCCCGCACATTCAGCCGCATTGCCGCCAAGTGTTGAAAAATCAGCGCTGGAGGGATCCGGCGGATAAAAAAGACCCTTCGCTTCAACCGCTTTCTGGAAATCACCGGTCACAACCCCGGTCTCAGCCACCGCCACCAGGTTGTCTCTGTCGATATCTATAATTCTGCCAAACCGTGTCATTGCCATGACAACACCGCCATTGACCGGCAATGACCCGCCGGTCATTCCTGATCCGGCCCCCCGTGGGGTGACGGCAAATCCATATTCATTGGCAAGTTTTAAAACAAACGAAACTTCCTGCGGGGTTTGGGGAAACACAACGGCATCCGGATAAAAAACATCCGGTGTTGTATCATAGGCATAACAAAGGAGATCTTCTTTTTTATTTAAACAATTAGGCTTGCCAACAATGCTTTCAATTTTTTTAAACAGTTTATGTGAAAAAGCCATTGCCCTGTCTTTCGATGCACTATCAGAATATTCTAAAAAGGAATGAATATTAGAACAAATCCAGGAAAGGCCGCATTAAAACTTTCCGGAAGTTAACTTTTGTTCAATGATTTCCAGCTGCATTTTCATTTCACCCTTTTGCTTTAATTGCTTTTCAACCGCATTAATGGAATGGATGACGGTGGCATGATACCGGTTAAAATTTTTTCCAATGGACTGAATGGTCTGCTCAGTATGCCG
>Ga0164318_10008211_pt1 | contig 10154 bp, 11 predicted proteins | sample GuaBasSedimGuay9_FD_113734 | JGI IMG/M metagenome (GOLD analysis project Ga0164318, IMG submission 113734) | Subseafloor sediment microbial communities from Guaymas Basin, Gulf of California, Mexico - Guay9, Core 4571-4, 0-3 cm | ecosystem: Environmental > Aquatic > Marine > Hydrothermal vents...
CAAGTACGTTCTTTAGCTTTGCTTAACCGTATAACCACATTACAGCAACAGTTAAAGTTTTACGAAAAATCCACGGATTATTATAAGCAAGGAGTTAATGCTTTCAAAGCATATATAGAATGTGTGCGCAGTTTCAACAATCCTCGTGATTTAGTAAATGCCTATATTAGGATGGCAAAATACTGTGAAAACATGGAAGATATCCCACTTTCCAGAGAATTATACTTTGAAGCTCTGGATCTAATGAAAGTTTTTCAAATTGGCACTAAAGGACATATTCGCAATTTACAGCACAAGATTCAAAGTTTACACCATTTTGGCTGAAATTTTAGAGTAAAATTATTATAGTAATGATAATGATTATAGCAGAAAATATGGATGAATTATAAATAAATACTGATGATTATCTTATATCCCTGCGAGTTCTTTACCCCATATAATCCTTCAAAGATTTCCTCCATTTTTTTTCTTTTTTTCTCTTCTTAAATCACTTCGTTTCCTTTTCACTTAGATGCTTTCTTTCTCTATTTTCATTATCCCCTGAAATTTATCTTTTATTTTTATTCTGATGCAATTTTGCGTAAAGCGAATAGTGCTTTCAGCTCATTCATGATATCCTTTTTTGAAGCTTGAGGTCTTATGCCCGCTTTATCTTTAGGAGGCTTTATTGGGGGTGGTGACAAGCGTGAAGGTTTACTTGAAGTGATATTCGGTTTAGTATATGCAGATTTTACTTCTCTACTTCCACTAATTCCTCTGATTCCACTAAATTTTCTGGCACCTTCATTTAATAACATTCCTTCCATGTTGTTATTAAGTTTCAAAATCATTCCCATCATTTGGTCCAATTCTTTTTTTATTTCATATATAGAATCCTCAATTGAGCCTTTTTTTGCATCTTTTCCAAGCAAATTTTTTAATAGGGAAGCATATTCCGGCTCTTTAGCATAAAAATTGAAAATACTCGTTTGAATAATTTCGAAATTGAATTTTTTATCTTCTAAGGTGGTTCTAAAAATTTCATAAATCGTTTCATAGTTAATCATGAAATCAGACTGAGAAACAATTTCGGGATCAGACTTATGAAGTAAAACAAGCACATAGGGACTTTCATTTAAAAACATCAGAATATCTAAAATTTCATCCAAATACTGAAGACTTTCATCATACCGGTTTGAATCTTGCATATCAATCACAAAAATGAGTAGATCGATATCCAAGAAATAATCTTCAGGCCGTTCGAAATAATCATTTCTATGAGAAACTTGACCTCCGAAGTCCCAAATATACATATTATATTTTGATGATTCAAAATTTTGCACATCGACTCCTACTGTAGGGGTTAAATTAAGATTTGCATTCGATAGAGGTTTTCCCTTAAGTAGATCCACTAAAGTAGATTTTCCGGCATTGTCTAAGCCCATAATATTTATTTTAATCTCATTTTTCCCCAGATATGCTGAACGTTTAGCCCAGGCTCGAGCCACTAGTGAAGCGGCTAAAATCCATTTCCTTAGGGCTTCCACTTCAACTTTTGCTTTTTGAGCAATTTGTTCAACTTGTTCCATTTTGATCTTAGATAAATCACGAATGGTTTTAATTTTCTGATTTTGTAGTTGCAGCACATCCTTGACAGTGCAAGATTTCAAAACGGATGGGTCCATATCCAAGATTTCTGAAAAAGATTTTGGAGTTTTCTCTACTTCTAAAAACTTCTTACAAAATACATCGATAATTTGGCTTTTTTGACTTCCCATTGTTGACTCACCCTCTTTTTTTATTAAAGATAATGTAAAACGGTTAAACTTAAAAAGATTTATTAAATAGGGATTTTGATGAAATCATAATGGATCAATCCAAATTGTTATGGAAAACCCACCAAAAAAAGAAAATATTTCAAAATAAATACCTCGGCTTGAGAAACGATGAAGTTATTCGCCCTGATGGTGAATCCGGTAAATACATCGTGATTGAAAATCGGGATTTCGTGGATGTTTTTTGCCGCACTCCTGATCGAAAATTCTTAATGGTATATCAATACCGCTATCCATGGCAGCAATTCTCTTGGGAACCACCTGCTGGAATTATTGAACCTGATAAAGACCGCTCCCCAGAAGAAGCTGCCCAGAGAGAAGTAGAAGAAGAAACAGGTTATAAAGTGGTTTCCTTGGAAAAATTAGCGCAAGTTCATCCGTTTGCTATGTGTGCTGGTTGGGCTCATATCTTTTATGCTGAAGTATCACCAAAAGGTCATCAAAAGTTGGATCCGGGGGAATTTTTACAATTTGAAGAAAAAACTTGGGAAGAAGTGGATCAGTTAATTTTACGGGGAGAATTTCTACACGGAATGGCGAGACTTGGCTGGGAAATCATTAAACAACGGCATCTATCTTAAGAAGTAATATATTCTAAGAAGTAATATACTCTAAGAAGATTTGATTGCATAAATTCTCCGCGGCTTTGATTTCAGCAACTTTTTTACTAGATCCATTGCCTATCGCCGAAAGAACCCTTCGAGGTGGATCAGCAAAAATTACCCCCGAAACTTTGACTTGAAAGATTGGATTATGATCAGGCCCCGAATGTTCAATCACTGTATACTTAGGAATCTCCAATCCTTGTTTTTGGCATAATTCTTGTAAAACCGATTTTGCATTTTTCGGAGTGAGCCCTAAATCTGCATATAATTGCCGGAAACGCACTTTACTTTCACGTTCTTCAGAAGATAAATATGTTCCAGCTTTTATTTTCGATTTTTTCCCCATTATCATTTGTAATTTCTGCCAAATTTCAACACATTTCGCGTAATTAAATACAAGGAAAATGGCGCCAAAAAATGCCTCAATAAAATTGGCTTTGTCTTTAACGGATGGAATATAACTAAACGCGGCGCGAATAAATGGTTGAATATTCAATTTTACAAAGATTTGGGCAAAGAAATCGTTGTTTACAATTTGTTTTCGCTGTTCTGTTAGCACTCCTTCTCTAGCATTGCTTCTTTTAATGAGTTCTTCGGCGACAACGAGATCCAAAACCGCATCTCCTAGAAATTCTAAACGTTGTGGTGAAATCCTTTTTTCCATTGATTTTCTATCTCCAATAAAAATCCTATGCTAATAAATTAATATATCATTTTTGAAATTGATACATACTATATTTAGCCGATTTTTTCAATTTTATCTTGGATATTTAAAACCTAGCCAAAACATTAAAAACATTTATTCTTGAATAAGTACCAAAGCACTACTAAAGCATGACATTTATATAAAAATGGAGTCCACTAAATATGATCTTTACCGATGCTAATTTGATCCGCCTTTTGTTCACTTTTTGGCTTGCGGCCCACATTGCTCATTTAATTGCATTTATATTTGCAAATCTCGACGATATTTTTATTTCAAAAGTATTTTTCTTAGGAGATCTTGCTGGATGGGGTTTAGTTTGCGGGGTAACTCTACTGCTAATTAACGTGTGGCATGCACCTAGGTGGATATTGTGGGTTTATTATGCAGTGCATATTTTGATAGTTTCTACGGTATTTTCTGATTTGGCATTATATCAAGATTCTATCAGCCTAACAAACCTTAAAGCTTTAATTCGTGAAACGTTAATCGAATCACTGTTAATTCCTTGGGGAGTAGGTATTGCAGTTGGAGTGATTAGTGCAGTTATTTTCGGTTTGTAGCCGGATGAATGAATAATAATTAGTTGCTGATTATAACGATCGGGCTCCTTAACTTTAATAAGTCAAATGCTTGATATATTAGTTAGGTATATCAATGTGAATTTGATATAAGATTTAATGTGGATAGTGAAAAAAAATGGTATTTTTACAATTTGCGCAAGGATTATTAGATCTATGGGTCAAAATTTTTGGTGACTCTGGAGCTTGGATGCTCATTTTCTGCGGTTTAATGGCTTTGGTTTGGTTCTTTTATGAAGGAATGCGCCGAGGTTGGATCCGCAGGAAAAAAGAAGATTGGGAGATGGACTCAGTCTCCAGGTTTTTAAAATTCTTGATCTTTCTAGGTATTGTTTTAGGTTTAATTAACGTAATTACGGCTGTAATAACTATTTCCCTAGATATTCCACCTTCATTTGCTTATCGAGATAATGTGGGCAATCATTACGACTTGCTAACCAGCATCAGTTTATTGGTCATGGGGCTGGCAATGTTTATCAAACCATTACAAGACGTTCCGATTGCAACAATAGTAGGATTAATTGCAGGAGCAGCGGTGGCATTATTACTGGCCATGGTAATTCCTTCTGGATTCCTTTCCGATTCTACGGTAAAATGGATTCTCGTGATTGTATTTGTAGCAATTACGAGCATAGTCGGTGCCTTGTTAAAAGTTTGGGTGGATGGAATTGAAGCTGTGGCAAAGTTCTTATCTTGGCCCCCAATTGCGCTTGTACTAGCAGCTTACTGCATCGTTCAAGGCTTATTTGTTTTAGTCGGTGGAACGAGTTTATTTGTATTTTAAATAACTTTTTTATTTCTTCTATTACTATTCTTACTCCTTTTTGGGGCGTTTTTGAATGGATTAAAAATGACCTTAAAAATTATAATGTGTAATGTACATAGAGGATATCAATGGCGATAAAAAAGAAAGATTATGTGCGCGTTTCTGCAACTGTGCCTTGGGACCTGAATGACCAATTTGAACAGTTAAGAAATAAAATTCAATTAAGCCGTTCCGATGCAATTCGCCGCGGAATGAGATTGTTGATTAATCAAAATATAGACAATCTAAGTGAGCCTGAGGATATTGAAGTATTAGGTACCATTGCATATATAGAAAAGACACATTCTCATGATTTGAATCAGCCCCATCATCATCCACATTCCCATCCGAAACCACCAGATCAGTATTATTTTCCAGTGGATCAAGCAGAATTTATTCAAATTAATGAACTGCAGCATCAATTTTTGCATGAAATCATTTCAACCACTCATATTCATGCAAGCAAGGAAAAATGTATGATTATAATTGCAGTAAGGGGAAAAATGCATCGAATTAACGATTTACTCCAAAAACTGCAATCATTCCATACCATTCAGAATTTACAGTTTATTCCATTAGAAAAACTTCAGATATGAAGGAAAAAAAGAAAGGAATGAAGAAATTAAGGTAATCGTGGGATTGTTTAACCCCCATGAAGTGAAGAAATTAAGGTAATCGTGCAAGGATTGTTTAACTTTTTGGATAAGCCGCCAGCCAAATTCACGTCAACATCATTTATCAAACAGATAACTCCAATTTCCAATTGATTTTCCGTGTCATTTAAGACAGCAGTATTGTTTGGTTTCAGGTATTGAACTTCCACACTTTTTAATGCATTTTTCAGTGTTTCTCCTTTTTGAACAGTTAGGGTAACTTCTCCGGTTCCTGCACTGTTTCTTAAGGTAGAAAAGAAGCGGAATGTGATGGGAATTGATGTTGTGGGGTGCTTGGAATTAGATTGCATTTCAATTGGTTTTTGTTCCATTATGAGATATAATGAATCGTTCAAAAAAAGTGATTAGCTTAATTTCTAAAATTTAGTAGGCAAGAAGAATTTTAAAATAGAAAAAAAAAGAAAGTTAACTATAGATTTTTTTAGGTGAGTAGAACTGACCAACTTTTGGATTGAATTAGACGAAAATCTCAGCAAGGGGAAACTAGAAAAGCAAATTAAAATAAGGGTAAAAGATTTAGCCGACTTACGCACTAAAATGACTGAATTAGAAAATGATATCAGCACTGCACAAAATCGAAACCAAACCTTAAGCGAGATCAATAAAGAACTTAATCGAAAAATCGAACTTCTTCAACAAAGCAAAAGTTCGATTGATTCGAAAATGGAACAACAATTACATACTCAAAATGAAATGATAAAAGAATTAGAAAAAGAAATCCAAGAATATCAATCCAAAGTGGAACAATATCGGACCAAGTCCACCAAAAAGGACCGTTTGATTTTAGAATTTAAACAAAAGATGGATGAAGCTATTAAAAAAATCAAAGAACAAGTCGCAGAAATCGAAGAACGCGATCATAAGATAACTGAACTCGAAACAAAAATCAAAACAATCCAAAACCGTTCAATATCTCCCGAATCCCAGAAAAAATGGGAAAAGGAAATTGATGGATTAACTCGCATTCGTATACGATTAGAAGGAGAATTAAAAGAAAGGGACAAAGAGGTTCAAGATCTTCGATCTCAATTAGAACATATTGACACTTCACCGCAAATTACTGAATTAAAAAATCAAATTCTTTCCTTACAAGCTGAAATGGAGCAGAAACAATTAGCTTGGGAACAAGAACGCCAAAATTATGAGATGATGGAACATTCTCTTAAAGAACAATTTGAGATCGCCCAAGTTAAAATCTCCGAAATTGAATCGCAAAAAATCCTTGCTGAGGAACAATTTGAACAAGAAATCTTGCATCTAAAAAACGCTCATCAAGAAGAAATTGAACTTCTACGGATGAATATGCCTACTCAAGATAACGCAGAATTATTGAAGGGAGGTAAAAAAAGCGGAGATCCTCAGCTGGCCGAATTAATTCGAAAATTGCGACTTTCAAATGCGAAATTGCAAGAATATCAATTGAAAGCCAGAAAAAACCTGAAAGCATTGAGAGAATTGGAAGAACACGCGAAAAAATCCGATCGGCAACTGGAAAAATTACGAAAAACTACAGTTCTGAAAAAAGATTTCAAAGAATTAAAACAGAAGTTTAATGAATTAACTGTAAAATATGAAGCAATGGCCAAAAACCGAGAAATTCTACTGAATGAAAATGAATCTCTTCGAATCCAATTGGAAATCCGACAACCAACCGAACAACCTTCACCATCCACGCCATCCACATCATCCAACCAAACTTCAGCTTCAGCCTCGGGTTCTGTAAGTACTCCCAAGGTTCCTCTTAGAAAACTACGAAAGATTCCAAAAAAATCGACTTGGGAGAAAGTTGAAGATAAATCGGTTGCCGAAGTTTCTTTACATATAAGTAGGATTAAATGCCCACACTGCGGTAGCACTAAATTGAAGGAAATAGAAGACAAATCTACAATACTTTCTTACGTTCCCCAAATAGTTTATGCAAAAAAATTAGTATGCACTCAATGCGGCTATATTTTCTGATGATAGCCAAAATAAAATAAAAAAATAATCATTCAAATCCAAATTCTTTTAACACCTTTATTGGCTTAACTTGATGGAATTTCAGCCCAATTTCCGCCATCGAGGCTCCAAATGCGAGAGCCATTAATTCAGTAACGTATAATACTGGAATTTTCACTTCCATCTGATAGGCTTTTTTCATAGCGCGCTGCCCGACTTCTAATTGCAGGAAACAAGAAGGACAGATAACTGCAATAAAATCGGCTTCTGCCTCTTGAATGCTGGAATATTTCCGTTTGAGCATTCCATTGGCAGCATCTTCATTCACCCGAGCCACCCCAGAACCGCAACACATTAATTCTTCTTGATAATCAACAACAGTCGCTCCTAATGCTTCCACCACTTTTCTCGGATATATCGGATACAACGCATCATCTGTGTGAACCAACTCATGGGGTCTTGAATAATGACAGCCGGGATGCATGGCAATTTTCATACCGGTCAGCGGTTTAACGATTGACTTTTTAATTTCATCTGATCCAACATTTTCATAGAGCACTTCAATAAAATGCTTAACTTCACTGGTCCCAGCAAAACTCCGCCCGATTTCTTCTAAACGAACTTGAACCACTTTCTTTTCCTCGGGATTTTTGAGAAGTTCTTGTCTCACGGCCTTCAATGTTTCTGAACAACCGTTGCAAAAGCTCACAATTGGACGTTGGTCTTCTTCTGCTAATGCTAAATTCCGAGCGCCCAAGGTCAACCAAGCATCATGACTGGTACTTTGCACTCCAACTGGATCGGGACAGCATGCAAATTCGCTGTTGTCATGTAACTCAATTCCTAATTTTTCAAATACATAGCGGGCACTTTTTTCTATAAATGGAATTCGATTTTGAATGGTGCAACCCACGAAAATATCATATTTTAAAGGAATAGATTCGGTTTTTTCGGATTCTAAGACCATTAAGCTGATTCCTCCTGTGAAGATGATTTGGCATTAGCTTGATCCAAAATTGCCTTGGCGGGGGTAAAATTCATTAAATGTTGAATTTCAGATATGGATACTTCAGGTGAAATGGGCAATCCTAATTGAGCACGACGCTTGGCAATAGCTGGTTGCAAAGGCACCGCTTTCCCATGAAGATAAACTTGATTCGTCTCGCTACTATAGGATTTTGGAATATTCCCTAATTCTGCCGCAGCATTTTTAATGGTAATAAAAACCTCATGTAAATCTACATGTTGAGGGCAGACTTCTTGACAAACTTCGCACATGGAGCATTCCCAAGTGTTGGGTGAAAGATCCTTAATCAAGCGCTCTTCATATCCGAAGTTAGCAAGCTGAATGATACTTCGGGGATTGAACTTTCCGCGAGTTTCTAAAGCCACAGGACACGAAGTTGAGCATGTAGAGCAATTATAGCATACACTTAAAGAAACACCCAATTCAGAATCAGTGAATTCTTCGCGTAAGAATGCTGCTGGATTGGAATGAATATTTTTTTCCATTATACCATAAATAATGTGCGGGAAAAAAAAAGCCTTAGCTTATTGAAAATTCATGAAATGAATTTCAGCATGCTGATTAGATGTTTTAGATGCAGAAAAATTTCTCATTTTACATGATCATATTATGAATAATTACGTAAAAAAATACAAATGGAAAATTTAGCACGTAAATTTGGTAAGCAAGTTCGTCGTTTCCCAAATTAATCTTCTTTAGATATCATCTCGTGGGCAACCTCTGCAAACAAATCCTCTACCCCGTCACCACTTTTCGCACTCGTTTCAAAATATTTCGTAATCTTAAATTCATCACAAAAATCTTGGATCACTTGATCATCGATTTTAGAGGACCCATCGACTAGTAAGTCGCTTTTCGTCCCTACCAAAATATATTTTACTTTGGGATCGTTCCAAATGCCGCCATCCTTAAGAACTTTAACCCATTCATACAATCCACTTAATGAATTAAAGCGGGTCAAATCAAAAACTAACAACACACCCTCTGCACCTTTGGCATATTCTTTCAAAATAAATCGAAACCTCTCCTGCCCAGAAAAATCCCAGAATAAGAGCGTCAATCTATTTTCAAAATTGTCATCCACTATTTTCAGTTTTTTAATAACAAAGTCGCTACCGATAGTCATTTTCGTTGAATCAATAAAGACGTTGTTTACATATCGGTAAAGTAGAGTGGTTTTGCCGACACCACCATCTCCAAGCACTAAGACTTTCTTTTTGAGATGTCGGATGAGTTTTCCATTAGAATATAAATCGGGATCATCATCGGCGGCTGATGTTGGATTTTTTTGTTGACGTTCGGCCATGTTCATTATCTATTAGGAATAATATATTAATAATAGATACTTTTTAAAAAAAATCCAATAATAGTTCTAAAAAAAATTTAAAAAATTTCCAATTACTGTTGGGTGATTTGATCAAGCTTACCTTGAAGATATGCGTGTATACCTCTAGCCGCTGCTTTTCCTGCTCCCATGGCGGATATAACAGTCGCGCTTCCAGTTACAATATCGCCGCCAGCGAAAACATTAGGGATGGAGGTCTGCATGTGCTTATTGACTTCTATATAACCCCTTTTATTCAGTTTCAGATTAGGTAGGTTGGTGGTTAACAGTGGATTAGCTCGAGTTCCAATTGCCATGATAACTAAATCAACTGATATGGTATATTCGCTACCTGGGATGGGAATTGGTCTGCGTCTGCCCGAAGCATCCGGTTCACCCAGTTCCATTTTAATCACTTCCATTTCTTTCACGAAACCTTTCTCATCGCCGATTATTTTGGTGGGGTTGCGTAAAAAGTGAAATTCGATTCCTTCTTCCACAGCATGTTCGTATTCTTCACGACGGGCGGGAATTTCCTTCTCACTACGGCGGTAAACCACCATTACTTTTTCCGCTCCTAAGCGAAGAGCTGTGCGCGCGCTGTCCATGGCCACGTTCCCACCTCCAAGAACTGCAATAGTCCTACCTTGATCAACCATGGTGTCGTAAGATGGATCATAGGC
>Ga0164318_10008213_pt1 | contig 10154 bp, 9 predicted proteins | sample GuaBasSedimGuay9_FD_113734 | JGI IMG/M metagenome (GOLD analysis project Ga0164318, IMG submission 113734) | Subseafloor sediment microbial communities from Guaymas Basin, Gulf of California, Mexico - Guay9, Core 4571-4, 0-3 cm | ecosystem: Environmental > Aquatic > Marine > Hydrothermal vents >...
CAAAAATACCAGTACCTTTTAATACAACACCCAAACCGGTAAAATTCTTATAAAATACACTGGTAACACTGAGAAAGAAGCTAAAAAGGTAGTTGAAGCTAAAAAGATAGTTAAGGCTATAAAGGTAGTTAAGGCTAAAAAGGTAGTTGAAGCTAAAAAGGTAGTTGAAGACTCAGAATCATACTTAAATATACTTAATACATCAGCTAAAGAAGCTAAAGAAGTTAAAAATGTAGTTAAAACTAAAGACTCAGAATCATACTTAAGTATACTTAATACAACAGCTACAAATCTAGTATCTAATGTTGTTGGGAAAGTTAACTCTGGCATTAATAGCATTACCAATACACAATCTTCAGTAGTTAGCTCAAGTGAGCTAACAAGAACATACGGTACTGGTAGTGCTTATGGTGGTACTAAGTACAATGGAAAAGTATTTTATCCAGATGGTACTATTAAAGAAGGTGGTTCTAAATCTTGGAGGCATAATAACCCAGGTAATATTACAGGTATGAGTGGAAAATTATTATATGGCTCAATAGGTATAGCACATTATAACGCGGCGGGTAAGGGGGATAGTCATCAATTAATATTTAAATCAGTTAAAGATGGTTTTGAGGCAATGAGGCAATTATTATTTAAACAGTATAGTAATGGTGCTATAGAAGTTGCCTTCGCTAAATACCAAAAATCTATAGAAGGATTTAGAAGTAAATTAAATGCATTAAGAAAAAAGGGTATAGACCCAAGAAGAAGTTTTGGTGATTTAAGTACTTCAGAACAAGACACATTTATGAATATATGGATACGTTTTGAGGGTTGGAAAAAAGGTAAAATTTCTAAAGGGCAAGGTGTACAACTACCAACTGCAGGGCAAGGTGGATTTGCTGGTGTTATGAGTTTAGCAAAATCAACTGTTAGTAATATTAGTTCATCTATAGGCTCTAATTTTGGGAGTTTTAGTGCGGGAGTTTCATCAGCAGCTTTAGCTAATACATTCGCGCCTGCTATGTTAACAGGAACTGATAACGCAAGTGCTATGGTTGAAGACGCCAGAACGTTTACAAATGGGAAGTATTCATACTCACAAGATAAACGTGGTATAAATTTACAGACTGGTGCTATGTTAGCGGGTGCTACCTCGTTTGATTGTTCGAGTTTTGTAGCAATGATGGTTGCTAAATATTATGGTATTCCTGCTAATGTATTTGGAACTTGGACACAGTCACAATATGATTATTGTGCTAAGTCAAATAATGCTGTTAATATCAACCCAAAAAATATACAACCTGGTGATATTATATTTTATAATCACACTAATAAACATGGAGTTGGACGTCCAACTCACGTTACTATAGCATCAAAGCCTGGTTATATGATACATGCTAGAGGTAAAAAGCAAGGAATACAAGAATCAGCTTTTAGCACCAAAAATTTATTACATATATTCAGATTAAATAAAAAAGGTACTACAAATATAGTTACAGGTAGATCAGCCTCAATTTCAGCTGCTGGAGCTACAGGAGTTATGGTTCAAGGAATGGGTTATGTACCAAATGGAAGCACTTCTATTAAAAATATAAATACTGAAATAACAACGGTACAAGAGCAGATTCAAAATTTACAAAATCAAATTATACATACTAATAAAGAAGATAAAGAAAAATCAGGCTTCTTTGGTGTTATCGACGCTAATGCATGTACAATATAAAGGAATAAAATGGCTACTATTGAAGTAATAGCAAGAGAAAGCATAAATACATTATTTACCAGTACTATTAATTTATCTTCGTTAGGTTCAAGTATTGTTTTCCCTGATAATCTTGATAATATCAGGTATTTAACAATACAGGTTTATAGCCCTAACAAAAATAAAGAACTAAATACTGCTTTGTCAGCATCAACTAGTGCTGTGGTAACAGCAGGAAATGATGCGTTTAAGTCGTTAAGTGACGCAGATAGTATTGGTAGTTTTGTAACAGGCTTAAAGGATGCAATTGTTGAAGGTGCTAAGGCATTAGTGACTGTAATTCCCACTGGTGTTGAAGCACTTAAGCAACAATACAAAAGCGTTGCTAACAATCTTATAAGTACTGGTGATTTATCAAATGCGAAGCTAACTAGTGATTGGATTGATAATTTATATTTACCATTACCTAATGAGCTTGCTGAAAGTATGTCACATGTGTTTGCGGAAAAGCCTGGTTGGGCTGATGCTATGATACCTGGTTCAAGAACTTTAGGTGAGGGTGTACAAGAAAAAACTGCTATTTTAGCATCAGCAACTGGCCAACAAGCATTAGTATATGATGAAAATAAAATTCAAATGTACCAAAGTTCAGCCTTTAGGATAATTGATTTATCTTGGACGTTAACACCACATAATGCTCCAGAAGCTAAAAAACTACAAGAAATTGTAAGACGTTTAAAAATGTATAGTAGCCCAAGATCTCAAAGTGGTAAATTATTGCTTGAAGCACCTCATTTTTTCAAATTAAGTTTTGGTAATGAAGTTATTAATAATGCATTACAATTTAATGAAGTTGTTTTAACTTCTGTTAGTGTAGCATATTCACCAGGGTCGTCTTTAGAATTATTCCATGATGGTATGCCTAAATCAGTACAACTAGGTTTATCTTTTAAAGACCGTGAACCTAAATTAGCATCAGATTGGGACAAGAAATTTGATAATGCTAGTGCTGCTCCAGAAGCATCTTGTCCAGCAAGTTAGAAAGGATTTAAATGACATTAAAATTATTTGACTTTGATTTAAGATGGGGAATTTTAAATAAACAAGAATTATATGTAAAAGACTATTTTCAATTTTATACGATTGGTGCGGAAGAAATAATAGAGAAGCATCCTAATAAATTTATAATTACTGAACGTTTTGAAAACGAGAGAGCCGAAATATTAACTAATAATTTATTTGATAATGCTAATATATCGGATTTAATACTAGCTATTAATAATGATACTTATTTATGGGACACACCTGTAGATGGTAGTTTATTACTAAAAATATTAGAAGGTAAGATGAAGTACATCAGAAGTATTTCTAAAGTACCGTTAACACCTAATGAAGTTGATAGATGGACTGACATTTTTACAAATGAGATAATAAGCCAAGATACAGAAAGAAGAAGTGTTATAATACCCAAAACTGCGGAAATACAGAGGATAACAAGATATATTAAAGATTATTTTAAATCCCGAACGTTAATTGAATAGGAGATTGTATGAGACCATCAGGTTTAAGTAATAAATTAACTGAGACATGTATAGTAGATGAATATTTTATTGAGTTTAACGGTTGTGAAGTCAGAAAAAACGATGTACAAGACTTTGAGGTTTTATGGGGAAGTGATTGTGTAAAAGCTGTATTGACGATTATTGATACAACAGGTACTATATCAGGCGACACGCAGGGTTCAGCACCTTTAACTGTTGGTGGAATGGTAAATGTTCACTTTGTTTCAGGTAAAACTTGTGAGTTTGATTATGATTTTTACGTTGAGAAAATAAATCACATACAAGATACAAATAATAAGAGATTATTAACTATTAATTTAATTGATAAAGAAACATTAAATTTAAAAGGTACTTTTGTAAATAAAGGTTATCCAGAAACTACATATTCAGACGCTATTGAAAAACATTTAAATGATAATGGTGTTACTAATATAAAAGTGGTGAGAGGTGCTAATGAACCCAAAGTCAACACAGTTATACCAGCCCATAGAAACGCTTTAGATGTTATAACATCTGATATCAAAGCTAAAGGTATGGAACTTGTAAGAACTATGTCGGGTGGTTATTTAGTATCCAAAGAATGTAAAACTTTTGATAAATTAACTAGTACCAATGAAGAGTTTGAGTATGATGTAGCAAACCATTTAAGTTTTTGGCGTATTTTACAATATAATATCCAAGGTTTAGATATGGATGCATTGTTACAGACTATACCCGTAAAACAAACTTTTATGAGTTCAGTTTCACAAATAGAGGATACTGAAGGTACAGATTCAAAAGCTGAAGTAAATAACTCAAAAGACACTTCTACTATTGGCAAAAACTCAATAACTGATTTAGTAAATTATAGAGGTGAAAAATTAAAATCTTCAGAAACAAAAAATACAAAAGAGTATTTTAATAAAATTGCTGGTGTACAAAAAGCATCTATTTGGGTTCCTGGTTTAAGTATAGACCGTATAGGAAAAAAGGTGACTGTTCATTTTCCTACACCTCCGTCAATTAACACATCAGACTATGATGAAATATTATCGGGAGAATGGGAAGTATATATGGTTAGAGATAAAATTATTAAAGAATTTTTTGTTCAAGAATTATTTATTAGAAGAGCAGGACAAAATTAAAGGAATGAAATGAAATCACAAAAAGAGCAAGAACAATTCAAAGCAACTGTAGTTGATATATATGACCCTAATGAGTCGGGTAGATATAAAATACGAGTACATGACGTTCATAGTTCAGAATTACCTATTGAACAATTACCGTGGTCTACTGTAGACGCGAAGTTGGGTTCGGGTAAAGGACGTGGCTCAAGCATAAATATTTTAAAAAAACAGGTTGTTAACGTCAGACCAGTAACTGCAGGACATTCTGAATGGGTTATTACATCAGGGACAACATTCTTTGAGCAAGAGGGTGGTGAGTATTCTAAAAATGTTGAAGACGAGGATAATCTTACTGAAGAAACTTCAGTACCTAATATGAGTACTGCTAATTTAGAAAAATTAGCTAATACCGTCTTTACGTTAATTCAAGCTAAACTTTTGGTTGAAATTGTTGGTGGGGCTGGCTATACTGAAACAGAACTTCCACAAGCTGTTAAAATATTAACTTATGGTATTGATTGGACAAGTGAGCCAACTGGACCTTTAGGAAAAGAGTATACAGGTTTGTTAGATTTTGTAGTGTATAATGACGAAACTCCTACTTTAGATGATGTTGAAATTTTAATGGAAGATGACGGTGGTATTGGTGCAACAATAGATGGAAATGTATTAACGATTCCAATCGACGTATTACCAGGTACATATACATTAATTTATGAGACAATTGATTTAGATACAATTCCTGAAATACCACTCCCAAGACTTAATGAAATTTTAATAGAAGTTACTGATGACGAGGACGAGGATGAAGAATATACTAATCCTGGACCAATATCAGGTTCACGGAGAACAAGAGCAGTCCCTAGATCAGGTGCTCGGACACCGCAAAATAATCATGTTGAGCCTGACGCAAAAACAGACAAAGCAACTTATCCACATAATGAAGTAATTCAAAAAGAAAATGGATTGACTTTAGAACTTGATGGGACACCCGAAAAACCACGTTTTGCTGTAGGACATCCTGGTGGTAGGATTGAAATAAATGATGAAAGTCAAATTATACTAAAAAGTGAGGGTGAGACACATATAATAAGTGATGCGTTGAAAGAATATATTAACACAACTATTGAACTATCTGTTGGTGAACAAATGAATATTAAAGCGCCTAAGTTATTTATTGAGGGTGATGTTATGATAGATGGTACTTTAATTGTTACTAAAGAAGTAACAATGGAGAAAGATGTAAACGCTTACAAAAATGTAATGATTGGTGAATACTGTAGAGCAACAGAAGATGTTATAGGTGGTGGTATAAGTCTTAAGGGTCATAAACATTCAGGAGTTAAATCTGGGTCAAGTACTTCAGGTCCACCTGTCTAAACATACCAATATAAATAGTTTTTTTATAAATAAAATAAAAGGATTACTATTAATAATTACACAAATAAAACAGATATACATAGTGATTATGTATATACTGATCTTAATCCTATTTTTGATGGTGAAGTATTAAAAGGTTATGGTACAGATTATGATTTAGATGCTATAAAAAATTCTTTAACTAATCTTTTTATAATTAATAAAGGTGAAGTACCAGGCAAACCAGACTTTGGTAATCCTTTAAATATAGCTTTATTTGATAATTTTGATATATTTACTTCAAAAACTATAGAAACTGCCATTGAAACTGCTATCAAAATATATGAACCTAGGGTTGAGTTATTAACAACTAATGTAACACAGGCATTAGAGTACAATAGAATTATAGTTGAGATTAAATTTAACATAATAATAAATAATAAAAAACAAGAAGAAATTTTATATTTACCATTTTCACATAATAATATGACATTTATTGGTGCACGTAGTACTCAAAATATAAATCAAATAACATAAAAGGAATCTGATGGAAGATTTAAATTTAAGTGTAATTCCTTATGACCAGGAAGAAATTGAAATAGTTCTGAAGCAATTAATGTATAAACGAGGTATTACTGATGTAATGTATGAAGGTAGTAATATCAGTCAAATTTCTTCAGTTATTAGTTACATCATTAGTACTTTAAATGTTAATACTGCTATTAATTTACAAGAAACATTATTACCGTTAGCGTCAAAAAGAATGAATGTATTATTTAGTGCACGTCAATTAGGGTATGAGCCTCATCAAAAGAAAAGTTATATGTACGATTTATTATCACAAGTACAATTAGACTCAACAAAACCTATAGATGATGAGACAGTTCATACAAATATAGAATTGGTGCACAATACTAAATTTATGTCAGGTGAGAAGACATATTGGTACACTGGGCCATCTATTACTAATTTTTTTACTGGTGTTACTAACAAACAAATTACAGATGAGGCTGATCCAAATTATACCGGTGAACGTATAACATCAAAATATATAACTGTTAAAGAGGGTGAGTTATTTACTAAATTTCAAGATAGCACACTAGAAATCATAGCAGGAACTTATGAAGATGATGGAGACATATTAACAAATCAAGATTATATTATACCTTATAATAATGTTGAAAATAATGGCGTACAAGCATATTTAGAGTACATTGATGAAAATGGAAATCATGTTCAAAATGAGTTAAGAACAAAATCAGATAGTTACTTGATTGACGAAACGTTAACCGAACAGCAAAATAAATTTGTTCAGCTTGATAATATAATTTTAGGTTATCCAACAGTATTTTTTGAATATGTAGGTTTTGGTAATCGTATTAAACAAGGAACAAAAATTAATTTTGAAGTACTTCAATCAAACGGGATAAATGGTATTGCTACTAGTGCATTTAAAGTATCTAATACAGTATTATCAAATTTAATAACTATTAGTAATTATGTTTTGGTTTCAAAAGGTACTGAAGAGGAAACTAAAGAGTCTATTAAAGAAAATGCGTTAGTATTCCATAATACTGCTAACAGAGCAGTTACTAGATATGATTATATAACTATAACAAAAAGATGTCCATTAGTTCAAGAGTCTGACGCTTGGGGTGGAGAAGAAGAGTCACCAAAAGCATTAGGTAATGTTTGGGTATCTTGTACACCCTCAGACCCCAAGAAAATTATAAATTATATGCCTATAGTAAATAACGAAATATACTCAATTGAAATAGGTGAGACAACTAAAGAAGCACCTAGTACATTACCTGATGATACAGTAAATTGGCTTAATTGGTATTTAACTGATGATAATTATGAGACTATAAACCAACACTTAGACAACTATAAAGTAATTACTATTCAAGTTAACAAAAGACAACCTTTATATATTGATTTTAAATATAAAATAGATGTTATTAAATATGATGTTACTAAATCAAAAAGTGCGGTTAACCAAGAATTATTTGCTATAATTTATAATTATTTTAATGATAGTTTAGAGAAATTTGATGTTGAGTATATTAATTCCAATTTACAAAGACAACTAGACAAAAAACTAACTTCGTCTTCAGGGTTAGACTTTAAAGTTAGTGCACAAGGTGTTTTATGTTATGATATGATTGATTCATACATAAAGGATAATACCGGTGAAGAAGTAATTTTATGTAATTTAGGTTTGCCATTTGAAAGTATAACAGACAATAACGGCGATTTGGTTGTCTCAAAAGTTCCAAATATTGATACGTCATTTTTTGGTTGTAGCACAACACCTAAAAATCTTATAGTTGATTATAGTAACTTAACTGAGACTATTAATGGAAGTGGTATTTATTCAACAAATATATATTATAGTGATTCTGGTGTTTTTAACGCTAGTGACATTGTTGGTACATATATAGTATATTTAAATAAAAACAAGATTGAATTAAAATTCAAATTTGGAACTTTTATGGACGAAATTTTTAATTTAAGTGCTTCAACAAGTGGTGAGTATGCTAGATTTGATATATTATATCCAAGTAATTATAATAGTGAAGGTTTAAATTTACCATTTATCAAAAATACAATTCCAAGACTTTCAGAAGTGGAATTTGTGAATAACTAAAGGATATTTATGCTATTACAAAATAATACAGATTTGTGTACTGTTAATTCATCAACATTAATAGATGACCCAATATTCAAGTCTGTTATTAAAAATTTAACTCCTAATGTAGTTTACGAAAATAATCAGGAATTATTTGAAGCTGTAGGAGATACTTTAGTAAATTATGCACCTATTTCTATAAATATATCTGATTATTGGAATAAAGATACACAAGAAAAAATTGTTGTTCCGTTAACTAGAGACTCAGATTTAATTTTTAATCCACAATCTAGTGAAACAAGGCCTATATTTGGTTTAGAAGATGATGTAACAAATCATGGGCTGAGTGTTGGATATTTTGGTGAGGTTCAAGCTTTAGAGCCTGATGTCATAACAAATAATGAAAGATGTGGTTTTTTTATTAATAGCACGTTGACTTTACAGGATACACTTGCTAAGATATTTGTCAATAATGTGTATGTGGTAGCTAAAAAAACAAAAGAAGACCCTAAGATACGAAGACTAATATTTAGTAAGTTTGAACGATTAGGTGTTGACCCTGAAGATATAACTATATTTGATAATATTAATAATTTGTTTACAGAACAAAAATATTCCGTAAATAAAGAATTTAATGAGTCAAAAGGAACAAAAACCGCGATTAAATACGCTACATGGGATGGATGGGACGCAAAAATACAAGGGTCATCACAAGACAACAAAAAATTCTTTGTTGATGTGTTTGAAGAAGAGCCTCTAAAATATAGAGTTGAAAGCCCTTTAATACCTATGATTTTTGATACTTTTGTTAAGCCGTTAACACATCCAATAGGTTTTGACTGTGACTATAGAATGGTATGTAACATATTTCCTGAAGACAACCAAGAATATGTATTCTGTGAGACTTTATATACTGCGGATGAAGTGTCAGTTATAGAATTATGTACCTCTAATAAAGAGCCAATACCAGTACCTAGTGATGAAACAGTAGTATGTGGAATAACAACATCAAAAAATTATGTGTTTGCTACAACAGATGGAACTGGCTTAAACTCTTTAATATCACAAGATGAGGGTACTGGTAATATTCTTAAAAATATTGAAACTGGTATAATGGAACAAGGTACATATTTTAATTGGTGGTACACTAAATATATTTTCGAAAATAATAATTATCTTATTAAATACACAGAATACATAGATGGTAAAATAAATGAAACAGAAATAGAGTACTATAGATATAATAATATTAATTGGGACTTAATAGGTTTATTTGTTAATGACCGTCATGTTAATATACATACAGATAATAAAGTACAGATAATAGAAAATAATATTGGTGATGAGTTCACTTCAGAATGTGTTAATGAACCAGTAGCTTGGTTTGCCTTTGAGGGTAGTACGAGTGATTGGAAAGGTTTTGGAGAAGGACGTTTTGATAATGGGTCACACTAAAAAATATAAGGATATAAAATGAACGAAGCACTTAGTGATAAATTTAAATTAGTTGGACAATTTGGTATACAGGTTTTAAGTCCTGATGGTGAGGTATTGAGTGAGTTTTATGACCAAAATAAAATTGTAGATAATGTTCCATTTCAATTTTCAAGGTTAATAGCTGGTGAGACAACACCTGATCTAAATATTGTTACGATAGCTTTAGGTACTGGTGGTACTTTAAGTGGTACACCTAAAGAAGTTCCTGGTTATAGAAATCGTTTGTTTTCAGAAGCAGATTTTTGGGACAATGGACCTAATGGTGATGATACTGATGTAAATAAATATGTTTATCAAACTACTTTTGA
>Ga0164318_10008214_pt1 | contig 10153 bp, 7 predicted proteins | sample GuaBasSedimGuay9_FD_113734 | JGI IMG/M metagenome (GOLD analysis project Ga0164318, IMG submission 113734) | Subseafloor sediment microbial communities from Guaymas Basin, Gulf of California, Mexico - Guay9, Core 4571-4, 0-3 cm | ecosystem: Environmental > Aquatic > Marine > Hydrothermal vents >...
AACAAAGGTTCAAGGGTTAAGGACAAAGGAACAAGGAACAAGGAACAAGGAACAAGGTTCAAGGGACAAAGGACAAGGATTAAGGATTAAGGTTGAAGGATCAGGGAAAAACCTTTTGCCTTTAATCCTCATTGCTCATTGCTCAGTCCTTGCGGCTTTGCCGCATCAATGTTCCTCTTCGTCAATTAAGGCGGTATAAGCAGACGCGTCCATGAGGTTATCCAGTTCGGCGGGATCATCCATCTTGATTCGTGCTATCCAGCCCTCTCCGAAGGCATCCTGATTTATGAGTTCCGGCTGCTCCTCCAGAATGTCGTTCACTTCGACTACTTCACCACTAACGGGAGAGTAAACATCTGAAACCGATTTTACAGATTCCACAACTGCCACGGGCTCAGATTGTTCTATCTTTTTCCCCGTTTCCGGAAGCTCGACGAAGACAATATCCGTCAGTAATTCCTGAGCATGATCGGTAATACCCATGGTAATTGTCCCATCTCCATTATCCTTCGCCCATTCGTGTTCTTTTGAATACCTTCTGTTATCCGGATTCGGTTTGGTCATTATATCCTCCATTTATTTTTCCCTTTTATAAAAAGGCAGTTTTACAACCTTTGCCTTTGACTGCTTATTACGAATTTGGATGCTGATTTCAGTACCCGGTTCTTTACAGGATACGGGGACAAAAGCCATTCCGATTGCCTTGTTTACGGTCGGGGCAAAGGTACCCGATGTTACCGCTCCTATTTCCCGGCCATTCTTGAAAACTTTGTATCCGTGTCTTGCAATTCCCCTCTCTTCCATCTTGAAACCGACCAGTTTTTTTTCCACTCCTTTTTCCCTTTGCTTTCTCAAAATATCCCTGCCGACAAAGTCCTTTTCCAGATTCGTCACCCAGCCATAGACAACCTCAAATGGTGTTGTGGATTCATCCATATCACTCCCATACAGCATCATCCCGCATTCCAGACGTAAAGTATCCCTCGCGCCTAATCCAACAGGTTTTAAGCCATATTCAGCGCCTGTCTCTAAAAGTTTATCCCACACCTCCCCTGTTCTTTGTGCCTCTACATAAATTTCAAAGCCATCTTCACCTGTATAGCCGCTGCGTGATATAATTGCAGGAACATTCAGGATTTTTGATTCCATGAAGCAGTAAAATTTCAGGTGAGAAAGATCATCAGGAACGAGCTTCTGAAGAATAACCTCAGCCCGGGGACCCTGTATATCAACTTTACCTGTCTTATCTGAAAGATCGATAATCTCAACGTCGGCAAGTCCTTTTTCTTCTTTCGCTTTCAGTATCCAGTTCAGGTCTTTATCCTTTGTGCCGGCATTTGTTATAAGACGATAATGGCCCACGGCAAGCATGTAAACCGTCAGATCATCAATAATCCCGCCCTTTTCATTCGTCATCACGCTGAGCTTCATCTCGCCGATTTTCTGCCCTTCAAGGTTTCTCGACATTACCCATTGCAACAAATCAAAGGCCAAAGGACCCTTTACATCTATTTCCCCCATGTGACAGATGTCAAAGAGTCCCGCAGCATTTCTCGTTGCATGATGTTCTTCCATGACACTTGTGTACTGGACCGGCATGGCCCAACCGCCGAAATCGATAATAGTGGCACCTAATTTCAGATGATAATCATATAATGGAGTTTTTCTCATTTCTGTTTCCTTTCAGGATCAGGACAGGCGCAGCCATAAAAATTCCGTATCTGGAAATAATTGGTTATAAAGAATTGAAAGCACTATAAAAACTTGCCTGACAACGCTCTAAAATAAGAATTGATAAATGCTTCGCTTGCGCCTGATAACCCCAGCTCAAAACGCTTAAGTGCGTAGGCTACTATAAGGTCTGCAATATTTCAAGGTGTAAATTTGACGGCTTCGCAAAATGTCGGCAAATCACTCCTTTGTCATTCTGGAGATAGCGAAGAATCTGATATCATTGAGATTCTTCGCCACTCTGCTCATCAGAACGAGACTGTATGGGCTCTTTACGAATTTACCAAAATTAGCTGCTTTCATTAACCATCTTTCTGTGTTATTAAGTGATAAAAAAACAGGGGTTATATATTATAACATGAAGGTACATCTTGATTGTATACCATGCTTCCTCAGACAGGCATTGCAGGCAGCAAGGTTTGCCACAAACAATGAACAGAAACATGAAGATGCGTTGAGGGCTTCTCTTGAAGCTATTGCCGAAAGCAATTGGCACGCTACACCATCAGAAATAGGGATAAGGGTCCATTTCACCGTCATGGATGTCCTCGACATAAAGGACCCTTACCGAGAGAAAAAAATAAAGAGTAACGCTATTGTGCTTGATATGTATGAGTATCTACAAAAAGAAATTGGAAATAATAATGATCCTGTGGATAAGGCCATACGGTTTGCCATTGCGGGAAATATCATGGACTATGGCGCAAAGTCAGAATTCAATATTCATGATACGCTGCAAAGATTGAAGCATGAGAAATTAAAGATCGATCATTCAATGGAATTCAGGCATGACATAAAAAACGTGGACACAATAGCATATCTGACAGACAATGCGGGTGAAATTGTATTTGACAGGCTTCTCATGGAAACAATTGACAAAACGTATGGCAAAAAAAAGTGGCATGTATTTGTCAAGGCCAAGCCAATCATAAACGATGCAACTCTTGATACTGCAAAACAGGCCGGTCTGGGTGGTAATGAAAACATAATAATAGATGTTATTGATTTCGGACGGGATTATGACGACAGAACAGACCCGGCTTTTCTCGAAAAGCTCGCGACATACGATGTGGTGATATCAAAGGGCCAGGGGAACTATGAGGCCCTCAGTGACGTCAGTAGGATAAATTTCTATTTTCTCCTTATGGCTAAGTGTCCTGTTGTGGCACGGGACATCGGTGTTGATACAGGAGATATTCTGCTGATACGGCAAAGCCGCAAGGACTGAGCAACGAACAATGAGGACTAAAGGCAAAAGGTTTTTCCTTGAACCTTGAACTTTGAACCTTGTTCTTTGATCCTTTGTCTTTTCATCTGACACGCTTACCATCCCTGAATTTTCCTTCGTATTTTCTACCGTCTGGGTAGATCATAACGCCCCTTCCATTAAACCGGCCATCTTTCCACTGACCTGTATATTTACTGCCGTCAGGATATGCAGCCGTTCCATTTCCGTTACACTTGCCATCCTTAAACATCCCAATATATTTTGTTCCGTCGGGATAGGTTAAGGTGCCCGTCCCATTATACAAACCATTCTCAAATTGACCCATATATTTTCTTCCATCGGGATAAAAAAGAGTTCCTTGTCCATCATATTGACCATCCTTCCACTGACCAGTATATTTGATGCCATCCGCGTAGGTCATAGTCCCCTGTCCATTTATCTTATCATCTTCCCACTCACCGACATATTTTCTGCCATCAGGAAAAATCATAGTACCTTGCCCATTAATCTTATCCTTTTCCCATTGACCTGTATATTTACTACCATTGGACAAGGTTATCGCCCCCTCCCCGTTACGCTGATCATTACTCCACTGACCCACATATTCACTATTATCAGGATATTTCATGGTTCCGCGCCCACTACGCTGACCATCCTTCCAATGGCCTGCATACTCACCGCCATCGGGATAGGTTAAAATTCCCTGACCGGAAATCACATTGGCCTCAAAGTGGCCAGCATATTTCCTGCCGTCAGGATAAGTAATAATTCCCTGTCCGGAAATCTTGTTATTCCTAAACTCTCCTTCATATTTGCTGCCGTCAGGATAAATCACAGTTCCGTGTCCATTTACACAATCGCCTTCCACGCACTCAGCAAACACACCCAGCGGTGAAAAACAGATGAATAACAATAAAAACGTCAAAATTGCTCTCATTATTTTAGTCTCCCTTTTGTTTTTTAGCTATTTTTACCAGATCTCATTAAATATCAAGATATACTTAAATTTTAAAACTTGAGATTAATTTTTGAACTGGTATTATACTCCTGCACTAGTGTCGTGGCAAGTTTGCAATGACGCACAAGCTTTCGTCATTGCGAGGCCGAAGGCCGTGGCAATCTCTTGGATTATGCCAGGTTAGCTCATAGCAGCAGGAGATTGCTTCGCTTCGCTCGCAATGACACTCGAGACTTGACACGATACTGGAGTTGCCCTTTACCCATAAATCGGCCGTACAAAGTTACCCGCCTCTGAGTATAAAACCTTCACACATTAATGACTCTGTTGATTTATGAGGATTTTCGTTCAAGATCAAGCCTGCCTGTGCCGCCTGCACGGCAGGCAGACAGGGCATGCGAAAAAAATAACGGTTCGACTGAGCATTCGACTGAGTTCACGCCGAAGTCTCGCTGAAGACCGTGAACCCCTGGTCCAGACTTGGCTTCCCGGTCCCATTGCGTAGAAACTCCGGGCGCAACATTCAGTGCGATTGTGCGGGGATGCGCATCAAGTCGCGCCAGGGCAGGCTTGAACCTGTCAACCTGAGTAGTTACTAGAACTTTATACCATATTTTTCGATGCGATAGACAATAGCAGGTCGGGATATCCCAAGCATTTTAGCCGCCTTTGACTTATTTCCTCCGCTCAATTCAACGGCCTGCTTTATCAATTTGCTGTTAAGCCCCTCAAGGTTTATGCCGGAAGGTGGGATTTTTACTTCGATTCCGCTGTTTTCAGGCAAGGTATGTGGTTGGTTTATTAAAAAAGAAAGATGCTCCGGCTGTATCAACCTGTCGTCTTCCATTAAAATAACTCGTTCGATAACATTCCTGAGTTCTCTTACATTACCGATCCAGCGATGACCAATTAATATGTTTTGGGCCTCCCTGGATATGCTCTGGAAGTTCTTGCCAAATTTTACATTAAATTTATCAATATAAGACAATGCAAGTGGGATTATATCATTCTTTCTTTCCCGTAAGGGTGGCAGAAATATCTTTGCGACGTTTAACCTGTAATATAAATCCTTACGGAAGTCACCCTTTGCAATAGCATCTTCCAGATTTTTGTTGGTGGCCGCGATAATCCTTACATCAACTTTTTTCTTTTCTGTCCCTCCGACCGGATAAAACTCCCTTTCTTCAAGGAACCTCAACAGTTTAACCTGAGCAGAAGGCAACAACTCGCTTACCTCATCCAGCAACAGGGTCCCTTCGTCAGCCAGTTCGATTTTTCCTTTTTTCCCCTCTTGAAGCCCTCCGGTAAATGTGCCCCTTTCATACCCGAAAAGTTCGGTTTCCACGAGGTCCCTGCTTATTGCCCCACAATTTATACTTATAAAAGGTTTGCTTAAACGACTGCTCCGGTAGTGTATCGTTTTAGCGATAACCTCTTTACCGGTTCCTGTCTCCCCCTCTATCAGTATTGTGGTATCATAACTTTTTGCAACAATATCAGCAAATTCAACGGCCTTTTTAATTTCTTCGCTTTCGCCTATTATATCATTTATATCGAACTTCTTTAGATATTGACTCCGTAGTTCTTCCAGTTCTTTCTTCAGTTTAAAACTTTCAAGGGCTTTCTCAATAATTATCTCTAACTCATCGATATCCAACGGTTTTACTAGATAATCATGAGCTCCCATCTTCATAGATGTAATCACGCTGTGAACATCCTCGTAAGCCGTCATCATGACAACTAAAATATGTTCATCAATTTCCCGTATCAACCTCAGGGTTTCAATACCGTCTATTCCGGGGAGCTTTATGTCCAACAATACCAGATTGACCGGGGTTTTTTTGAGAACCTTGACAGCATCTTCCCCGCTCCCGACAATGAAAGTATCATATTTTTCAGAGAGGATATTATTTAAGGAATTTTGCAAAAGCCTGTCATCATCAACTATCAGAATTTTATATTGATACATGTCCTGTTTTCTCCACGACAGAATTAACCGGAAATCTTAAAACAAAAGTAGCGCCTCTGTTTCCTTCACTGAAAACATCTATAAGGGCATTGTGTTGTTCCAATATCTTACACGTTATTGACAGGCCGAGGCCGGTTCCTTCCGGTTTCGTCGTAAAAAATGGGTCAAACACTTTTGAAAGATTTTCCGGAGAAATTCCTGGACCGTTATCGGCGATATACACTAATAACTGTTTTTCATTTCCATTAAAGTTGTTTCCCATCATACTCTTAACATTAATGACGCCTCCCTCATGCACAGCCTCCACAGCATTAAGCAGAAGGTTTACAAACACCTGCTGCATTTGCACCGGGTCGAAGACTATCTCAGGAAGATCTTTACCAAGTTTTGTCTCCAGATAAATATTTCTTTTTTTAATCTGTGCATCTATCAAAGCAATTGAATCCCGAACCACATCATTGATAACACCGCGTTTTAATGATGGAATTCCAGGTTTTGTGAAATCAAGCATTCCTTTAACAAGTCTCTTTAATCTATCGATGCCCTTAATAGTATCATTTAAAATGTCCCCTGTTTTATCATCCTTGTCCAGCCTTTTAGATAACATCTGGACATTAAAATTTATACTGGCAAGAGGGTTTCTGACCTCATGCGCTATCCCGGCAGACAACTGGCCGAGGGATGAAAGCCTGTCCATCCGCCTGATCAGTTCTTCAGTCTTTTTTATCTCAGTCAGGTTCTGGATAGTAATAATTATTCCCGTCACATTTGTGTCGTGACTTTTAAAAAATGAAGAGCTTATCCCCAGGGTAACAACGTTTCCATTCTTCCCCATTCGTTCAATCTCTCTATTCTCGATGGCTTTATGATTGTTCAAGGCAGAATCGATGATCTCGGATATATTTCTTTCAAATACATCAGACACCCTTTTACCAATAATTTCGTCTCGCTTTAAACAAAGGATTTCTTCGGCTTTTCTGTTTACCGATCTGATGCTTCTACCACAGTCCACCGTCACAACACCATTTGGCGAGCTTTCCAGTATATTTTCCGCAAAGTTTTTTTCGGTTATCACCTGCTCGTACAGCCGCACATTTTCAATCAAGGTTGCGGTATGACCGGCAAATATCATGAGCAATTCCAGATCATCATTGTTAAAGGCGTCCTTTTCACAACTATCAACATTTAATACACCCAGCACCTTTTTTTCACTTAAAAGAGGAACGGCTAACTCTGATTTGACATTCTTTTTAACTTCTATGTATCGAGGGTCTTCACTCACATCTTTGACCAGCAAAGGAATACCATTTTCAGCCACCCAGCCGACAATCCCCTCGCCGATCTTCAGCCTGAATTTTTTTACATCTGTGTCCGAATAACCCCTCTGAGATACTACCTTCAAAAACCTACTGTCACTTTCAGCCAGTAACAACATACAGGATGATGCCTTTGTGATTCTCAAAGCGTTGGCGCTGATTACATGAAACAACTTTTTGAGACTCATAGCGGAACTTGTCTTTTTGTTAATTTCCTGTAGCGACAATAACTGCTCTATTTTTTGCTCGTTCTGCTCATGTAGCAGAGCATTTTCAATGATGATGCTTGCCTGGTTGGCAAAAGTTGAAAATAATTTTATTTCATTCCTGGTAAGATCCAGTTTTTTACCCGTTATATCCCCTCCAATGAATCCAATGACATTTCTCTTTATTTTCAAGGGGGCTGCTATACCTGAAACCCGACTGTAAATTTTAGCCAGCTTTAAATCGATTTCGGTAAGTCGTTCATCAGTCTCATAATCTTTCAGGTATATTACTTTACCCGTTTTGACCGTCCTGGTTTCCACACAGTCATGCTTATCTAACCGGAAAGGGCTACCCAGAGCTCTCTCTCTTTCTTCAGGGCTGAACCCCATAACATACTTGCATTCCAACAAATTCGGATCCTTTTCATTAACCAGAGATATATCAACCCTGGTAAATCCAAACACGGTTGCCGTCTCTTCCGTGATGGCAGTAAGCACCTTCTCAAGAGAAATAGAACGTGTAAGCAAACTGCTTATTCTATGAATCGAGGACAAAAGCTTATCTTTCGCTTTTACCTCAGACCTATATTGGGCTATTCTCTTTTGATATGTCTGTTTTGTATCTTTTCGCATTACAAATTCTTTTTGTTACGCAGTCATTTCAGGTTCCGGCAGATAACCATCCGCTGTACCTCCGATGTGCCTTCGACAATCTGCAGGATTTTGCATCCTTTGTAATAGCGAGATACGGCATATTCATTCATAAAGCCATAGCCTCCATGAATCTGATAGGCGTCACTGGCAACCTTTTCGCACATCTCCGACCCAAACAGCTTGGCGTATGACGCCTCCAGTGTATGAGGCATATTGTTATCTTTCAGCCATGCAGCCTTAAGATACATATTTCGCGCAAGTTCAATGTTCATGGCCATGTTAGCTAATTTAAAGGAAGTCCCCTGAAAGCTGTAGATTGGCTTTCCAAACTGAATCCTCTCTTTCGCATATTTCAATGAGACCTCTAAACAGGCCTGGGCCACACCAACACTTATAGCTCCAATAAAAATACGGCCTGTCTGCAGAGCTGCAAGGTGCTGGGCAAACCCCTTGCCTTCCTTACCCAGTAAATTACTTTTCGGAATACGACAATCTTCAAAAATAAGCTCGTTCGTGGGGAAATGGTGCCATGCCATTTTGTCGTATTTTTTGCCCAGCATAAAACCCGGTGTGCCCTTAGGCACAATAAAGGTATTGATAAGATCTTTTCCCTCTGTTCTGGTGCGGGCAGTGATAATCACGATAGATGTGTTTTTGTAATCCATAAGAGAAATAAACTGTTTGGTGCCGTTGATAACCCATTCATCTCCGTCGAGCACTGCCGTGGTTTTGGTGGCGCCGGCATCAGAACCCGCACCCGGTTCAGTAAGCCCAAAAGCTCCCAGTTCTTTACCCTGGACCAGAGCGGGCAGCCATTTTTGTTTCTGCTCCTCAGTACCAAATACGTGCAATTCCTCGTTTACGATAGTAACAATATCCAATAAAGCTCCCAAAGTCACATCTCCACGCGATATCTCCTCAGCACCAACCATCATTCCTACCCAGTCACCATTACTCCCGCCATATTCTTCCGGATATGGTATGCCCATCATCCCGAGATCTGCCATCTGGCCTATGATGTCATAGGCGTATTCGCCTGTTCTGTCCAATTCTTCCATTTGTGGTGTTACAACATCATCTGCAAACTTTTTCATCATTTCCCTGATCATTTTTTGTTCTTCGGTCAACTGAAAATCCACGTTTTTTCTCCTTGTTCAAAAGTAACTACTCAGATTGTCGGGTTCAAGGTTCACAGTTAAAAGAGTTTTAATCAAATCAATTCTGTAACTTCTCAATAAATTAGGGGAGCAGAGGTTTTAACCTCCCGATATGGGCGACTAAAGTCGCCCCTACCCAAACTTATTGAGATATTACTCGACTCTCTTCCTTCAACTGTTGAACCGTGAACCCTGGAACTGTGAACCTGAATAGTTACGTTCAAAATTATATATGTATATTTATAGTCAGGCTGAAGCTGTTTAGGCTGAAGGAAAAACCTTTAACCTTCGTTGCTCAGCATTTACAGTTCATTTCCCAGAATTGTCACACTGACAACGCTCATATGGGGAAACCCACCCAGATTGTGAGTAAGCCCTATCCTCGGGTTTTCCACCTGTCTTTCTCCGGCTTTTCCCTGAAGCTGCTTGTACTCCTCATAAATCATCCTGAGACCCGACGCGGCAATAGGATGGCCAAAACATTTTAACCCGCCATCGGTCTGGCAGGGCACTTTTCCGTCGAGATCATAGAATCCTGACTCCACATCCATTATCGCCTTTCCACGCGGAGATATCTGAAGATCTTCATACGTTACAAACTCAGTAATGGAAAAACAGTCATGGACCTCCATCATGCTTATCTCCTCCCGGGGATTTGTTATCCCCGCTTCCTCATAAGCCCTGATTGCTCCATGAGTTGTCGTCTCTACATGGGTGCCATCCCAGCTTTTATAACTCTCTTCTTCCGCAGAGGTTATGGCGATTTGAAGCGCTTTTACGTAAATGGGGTCCTTCCTGAAATTTTTAGCCATATCGGCGCGACATACTATAGCGGCAGCCGATCCATCACTGACACCACAACAATCAAAAAGACCCAGCGGCCAGGCTATCATCGGCGCTTTCATAATTTGCTCAACAGAAACCTCCCTGCGCA
>Ga0164318_10008215_pt1 | contig 10153 bp, 10 predicted proteins | sample GuaBasSedimGuay9_FD_113734 | JGI IMG/M metagenome (GOLD analysis project Ga0164318, IMG submission 113734) | Subseafloor sediment microbial communities from Guaymas Basin, Gulf of California, Mexico - Guay9, Core 4571-4, 0-3 cm | ecosystem: Environmental > Aquatic > Marine > Hydrothermal vents...
AATATTATTACGATAGTGTTGGAATGACTACCTCAACGGATATTGCTGAATATGTTGAAAGTTGGGCAGTTCACTATAAAGTTTTATTTAATAATACGCCTCTTCAAGGAGATGTAGGAGTATCTGTTTGGATAGGTTCAAATGGTAGAATTGTCGATTTTTATGGTGATTGGAGGGAGGTAGAATTTGGCGAACTTCTTGAGGTAACCGTTACTCCTGAAGATGCTTTCAAAAGTTTAACAACAAAATACGGTCTCATGTCTAAACCCAGTAAAATAATTATCAACAACATATATTTGTCTTGGTGGGCCGATTCTCTACTCAATAAACAAACTTATCTTATTCCTGTCTATGTTTTCGAAGGCATTGCAATATTCAGCAACGGAGAAAAATTGGACTACGTCCGATCTCTGACCGCAACAAACCTAACAGACAAGGAAATAGGAGGTTTTGAACAAGTTCTAAACTTAAAGGGGTCAATGAGATTTTCTTCGATGCACAATGGTTTTTACGTGGTAGGAATAACTGTTTTTGCGGTTCGAAAAGACGTACTTAATATTTGCTTTCGGCCGTTATATTCTTCTATTTTTTGGTGTAACGTTTAATTAATCATAGTGTGTTAGGTTTTGAAGAGGTATTTGGTTTTACTGTTGTTGAGGCTTTGACGAGTATTCTTTTTTGTGTGCTGGTTCTGTATTCGTTGTTTAAGTTGTCTTTTGCGCTTGCCTCTATTCTGATTTTTATTTTGCCGGATCTCAAAAACATGAGTGGTACGATTAAAACTTCGGCTTCTTTAGGTTTTATTTCTCTTGGGATACATGTTCCTTGTGACCAGTCTTCTAAAAGCTTAACAGAGTTTCTAGGTACTGTATCCTTGAATCTTACCTTGATGTTTTTAAGGGAGATATCCTTAGCGTGATTTTCTAAAATAATTTTAATAGAGGTTTCTTCGTTAGCAAAATATTCTTCAACGGGTTCTATATCCACCCTAAGTACGTGGCTTTTCACGGCTTTAAAGCTTTCAAATAAAAGTTTCAAAAATTTACTATCCACGTGAAACGATTCCTTAATTTTCAGTAATAATTCAATGGCTGCTTTGATAGCTAAGTTTGCAGAGGACTCAACGTATTTGAAGAAAATCTTGGCTTTGAAGTTACTTGGATCATTTAAACATTTCTGGGCAACTTCTAAAGCATCCTTGAGGTTCCACGCTGCAAGATTAAATAGTGCAGCTTTAAAAGCATCGAAAACATTTTCATCAGCTAAGTAGATTTCTTGATACAATTTTGATGCTTCAAAATATAGATCTCTACCTGCATCTCTGGCTAAAATGTAATTTAACAATATTTTACTTTCTTTTACGTTGAGATGTTCTTCGAATCTTTCTAAAAAGTTTAGAAACATAAAAATACTTCTTATCTTATTCTCTCTACTAAGAAAATTTACAGAAATGTTTGGAAAATATTCTGGGAAATGTTTACATTGACCAGGAACTAGAATTGTGGTTAAAATTTTGCTCCAATATTCTTTGTCTTCAAGAAAATCTGGTAACATTTGGTAAAATGCCTCATATACTAGAAATGGTTCACAGGATTTTTCAAGTAGGGAAGCATCAAGAAGAACCTTTTCCTTTTGTCTAACTAAAAACTTACCTAATTTTTTCCTTAAAATAATTACAGGAACGTTCCTTGGTCTACGGTTACATAAATATTTCAACTTCTCTAAGATCTTTAGAAATTCTTTATGAAGTTGGGCCGAGAGTTCTGGTAATGTTGGTGGCCTTTCTACTTTCTCCTCTAATTTTATCAAAAGTTTAGTTTTTCCCTCTAATAGTTTACAGAACTGCTTAAAATCCTCGATGCTAACTGTATCTGCGCCGACAAGGAAACCTCCATGAAGGAAATAGTATATGCGGACATAATCTCTAAAATAGCTGAGAACGATGTACTCTACGGGTCCAATCTTATAGTGGATTGCTCCTTTTCTTTTAATTTTTAAGACTTCTACCTTTTTAGCCCTTTTTGCTTCAAATTCCTCTTTTGCGAATTCTCTTAAACTAATAAATATTTGTCTGCCGCTCATGGAGGGGATCCCTTTATTTTTTCATAAGCTTTAAAAGCTGCTTCATAAGTTTCACGCATCTCTTCCTCGCTTACCACACCGACAGCTGCACTGTCTACATATTTATACACGAATTCAAAAGCTTCTAAAGGCTTAATTTTTCCGGCAGCCAGAGGCTTAATAGCAATTACCGTGCGGCTACAAGACTTAATGGCTTCCAGGGTTTCATTAAAATCTGGATCCATAGCATATCCAATTTTGTTAAGAGGTGCCAAAACCACTTCCACAGGAACATTTTCTTTTTCAACCCACTTCAAAGTTACGCCTGGTTGATGCGTAGCTAAGCCCGCAACTATTCCATGATCCTCTAAAATCTTAACATTCCTATCTATAGTGTCCAATTTTCTTCTATCAGCAATTTCAGCGTGAATAGCTATAACCTCTGGTTCTAAAGGTTCTAACGTCTTTATTCTAGCTATCAATCTGTCATCGGCGAGGTCTGTACTATAAACTACAAATGGCTTAACATTAGTTCGTTTAGAAGCTTCAATTAAAGCTTTTATAGGCTTATCAGCAAGAAGTTGAACAGCTTTAACACCAAGCTCAAAACTTTTAACAAAAAGTTTAACCATGTTTTCCGGAACCATGTAAAACGTCATGTAGTATTTGAAAGCTTTTACACCAAATTGCCCAGCACCAATAAAAGGGCTCGTACCCATCAGAAGCCGAGGTATTTTAACGCCCATACCCAATCCCTAAAGTACATAGAATTTCATGTCTTAAAAGTTTGCTGAGAAATCTTTCATAAACGGTTCCAAATAATAACATTGAAATGTAAGTTTAGAAATTCAATATACCCTCTGAACGTTTTGTTAAAGTTTTCTTATGTCTATTCCTCTTTCCTTTAACTTTTCTGTCAGCGTCTTTAAGTATTCTCTTATGTCCCCTAAATTTTGGTGTAGTATATTGTAGATTTGTGAAAAATCTATTGTGTAAACATGAGACAGAAAATATCTAAATCTTGCCGTACCAATAAGCCTTTGAAATAGTCACCGGGATTATACTCTCTTTTCTTAATATTCTTAAGAAGTCGGCGCAACTTTCCAAAACTCTTATATATCATTTAAAGAGTAAAATAACGAAAACCCTACTTTAGTCGGTAATTACTGGCTAGAGAGGGAAATTGAAAGCCTTCCATGTAAAATCAATCCTGTCATCTTAATTCGATCCAAGTAAATAAAAGGAAGTACGTCATTTAAAATTTAGTGGTGCGTTCCATGTACAAAATAAGAATAAAGGTGAAAAAATATTCACTTTATGCTTTTCTTTTTAATAACTATCGCTATGATAATTATAATCACTACAGCCGCGCCGCCGATTGTCGGTAAGAACCATTCACTGACTCCTAGTTTTACGTCTGTGTTTTTAATTTTTATTTCTAATTCGTAGCCCATGTATTTGCTATATCCCTCTAGTAAAACCCCTGAAGCTTTATCGTAAACTAGATAGAATTTGTTGCCATCAGCTGTTTCATTGCCAAATATTATAGCATGTCTTGGAAGACCTAGATAGAAGGCTGCAGATTCCTCCTTGATTATCTGCACGTTGTTGTTTTTAGCTGCCTCTGTGATATTTTCCCAAACTGGTTGAACAACTAGGCTTAAGGAAAAAGGCCAGAAACCTATTGCAAGGTTAAAGCCAATCGTAGTTAAATCAACATCTTCAACCGTTAAATTACCGATTGTAAAGTTCGCGTAGGCCTCTTTCTCAGTAATGTTCGTGAAAGTCAATGTTATCGTGTCTCTAGCTGAAATATTAACTTTGACGAGCCCTGTTTTAGCATCCCACCACACCAAAAAATCCTCCATACACTTCACAACTTCCCACTCTACTGTTTGGCCTACTTTCACACGCCAACTAGATGCTGCAATAACACTATTAAAGCTAGCATAGGTTAGAATACAGGCTAAAAACATTAAAGTTAAAGCAATTTTCATATATTTCCATCTCTTCATATTTCTACCTCCGATATTAGTTTATGTATTCATTATTTACTTTGTTGAGAGACGTTGTGTTTGAGAATTGTGAGGGCCAATATCTCCATTCAACAATGTCATTGCTATTTAGATAGCATTTGTTTGCTGCAATCATTGGAAGTTCTCCGTTAACCCAGTACTGCCACCACTTATTGTTGTTATTTTCGTTGTTTCTAACATCATTTATGGCATCAACAAAGACGTACGGGCCTTCATAATGGTACTCCACGACGGCTACTAGTAGTAGGGCGTGAAAAACTGTAGTATTTGGTGGGTCTAAGTTAATTCCTGTAAAAGTTTCAATGGTCCCGTTTCCATAGTCAATTATAACGGTAATGTTATATGCTGGCTTAATTTCTTGTTGAGGATTTTCCGTTGGTGAATACTGCGGAGTTAAGTACATTAAAACTGTGAAGGTTGAAACATAGACAATTATTATGGCGAAAAGTATAGCTATTAGTGTTCGTCTCTCCACCTATTTTCCCTCACCGTTCCGTTGTTTAGGCCAAGAGTATTTTTCAGTGTTCTAGATACTGGAGCTAGAAGTATTCCAAAAATTATAGTATTACTGATAACGTGAATAAGTGAAAACCAAGCCCCCGCTATTAGGACAAGAACGAACTGTTGTGCTAAGCCAAAAGCTACAGCGTAAGCATAGTTCGTAATCAAGTCATATATGATTGTAAGCACTCCTCCCAAAGCCGCAGCTCCCAATGCTTTTTCTGAATTGGAATCGGGCGTATTCAAAACTTTATTTGCTATTCCACCAGCTGCACCTATGAGAGTCATGCAACCCACTTGTGCTATAAAAATCGGTGGAACTGCCCCGCCCCAAGGATTCCACATACCATAAATACCCATTGCTATAAGCCCTACCAATGTTCCAACATAGGATCCATAAGTGTATCCGGCTACAAAGACCATAAAGGACATTAGTTCAATATTTGGTATCATAGATGATGCATATGCCGATGCTATTGCCATACTTGCAAATATAGCAATAACTGAGATTTTTCTGCTTTTTGTCGTACTCGATGAAGCGTTCATTCCCTCACTGCCCTATAGGATATTTTATCCTACATTACTTTAAAAGATATTTATACTTTACGGTCCCAACAACATGTTAACTAGAAAAAATTCCTCTAAAACGCTGGAAAACCTAGTATTATTCAAAATAAAAAATAAAATAAGTTTTAATTTATATGTGATCTTGTATGGTGAAAGAAACTTCACCGAAACCCTGAATATTTGTTTTTACATCAATTCTATGAACTCCCGCTGGTAACTTTGTTCCGCTAACAAAATTATCATCCCATCGTTTTTATTAAAAGCTAAAGGATTTAAAAGCGATATGCCACCTGACTTAACCTCTTTATCTCCGATACGAATAAAAGTTAGATTCGTATTCATTATTATTCCATCTACCTTACAATTCTATTGGAGCTACGATCACAGTACCCGTTAAATTATTGTAAAACAAAAGTTCAAAACCATTTTCAGCGTTCCTTAACACGCAATGCATATAGAAATTACATGAGAGAATTCCAAGAATAAATCTGATAGCCGGAATTATTAAGCGAATACGTAGCGAGCGAAAACATTTCATCACAAAATTTAAAAATATTCTTGTAATATTCAAACCAAAGACTCGAATATTGTGGTAAGATGTGCATGGATTGCGGTGAACATTGGGTGTATAGTAAAAACTTTGAGAATTTTAGGCGGGTAGTTAGAGCACTTCACTGCCCGACAAGATGGCTTATCATAAATTGCCTAAAGAATGGAACAAAAAGCACGAAAGAGATTTTGGAGTGCTTGCTTGAGAAAGATGAAACCATAACTTCTTCAGGATTATACTACCACTTATCGGAACTGAAAAATGCTGGAATAGTGGAGGTTGCGGGTTATATCGAGCAGAAAGGTGCGCCTCAAAAACTCTGGAAGTTGAAGGTTAAAAAAATTGTTATTCCGCTGGTGGAAGAATGATTGCGATAGAAGCTGAAGGGCTTAAGAAAAGGTTTGGCAATGTTGAAGCTCTGAAAGGTGTATCATTTAAGGTAAAAAGAGGGGAGACTTTCGGTTTCCTTGGTCCTAACGGAGCTGGTAAAACTACTACTGTTAGAATTTTAACGGGCATATTAAAGCCAGACTCTGGGAAAGCGAGAATAAATGGCTACGATGTTGTTGAGGAGACTCTAAAGGCAAAACAATCAATTGGGGTTTTACCTGAAGTATCAAATGCGTATCCAGATTTAACAGCTTGGCAGAATCTGATGCTTGTTGCAAGTCTTTACGGTATGAGAAAGAATGAAGCAGAAAAAAGAACTGTAAAACTTCTGAAAGAGTTTGGAATCTACGAGAGGAAAGACAGCAAAGTCAAGGGATTCTCCAAGGGAATGAAACAGAGGTTGATGTTCTGCATGGCACTGATAAGCGATCCAGAAGTAGTTTTTCTGGATGAACCAACGAGTGGCTTGGATGTATTGAGTGCAAGGATGATCAGAGAGAAGGTGCTTGAACTTGCGAGTGACGGAAAAACAGTATTTCTCACATCGCACAATATGGAAGAAATAAACATGCTTTGCGACAGAATTGCATTAATAGATAGGGGTAAGATAGTAACGATCGACACACCAGAAAGAATTAAGGCTAAAGTTGGCGGAAATGTTGCGGTCGAAGTTAGCTTTGATAAACCAGTGAGATTACCAAGGAGATTGAATGCAAAAAAGCTGGGAGATAAATACATAATATATACCACTGCTGTCCATGAAACGATCTGTGAGATTGTAGATTATGCAAAGAAGAACAATGTAAAGATCGTTTCGATCGATACGAGAACACCTACACTTGAGGATGCCTTTATCTCTCTTTTGGAGGGGACCAAATGAAGAGCTTGATTAAGAGTTTGGCGATTGCAAAGAAAGACGTTTTAATGTATTACACCAAAGGACCTGTTGTGATATTTGGAATTCTGTTACCATTATTCCTATTCTTGGCGTTTTCCGTGGGAAGATCGTTGCCGTTGAACTTTTTAATTGCTGGTCTCATTTCAATGACTGTATTCTTTGCATCAACATCGGTATCGCCAGCAATCGCTCCATGGGAAGGACAGATGAGGACATTGGAAAGGCTCATTTCCTGCCCGATAGATGAAAAAACAATAATTCTTGGAGATATCATTGCATCTATGACTTTTGGAGTATCCATATCTGCTGTTCCCATATTAATAGGAGTGGTTATTGGACTAATACCATCGAACCCAGTAGTACTGCTACTGGGAATAATAGCCTCGGCCTTCTGCTTTTCATGCTTAGGGCTACTTTTTTCTGCTTATCCAACGAACCTCCCTTCAACAGTGATGATGATATCTTCACTCATAAGATTTCCTCTTATATTCATAAGTGGGATATTCATTCCCGTTTCAGAGATGCCAGAGTGGAGCAGGATTTTGGCATACCTTTCGCCTCTTACTTATTTCACAGACATTGCGAGATATTCCTTCGATTTAATGCCAGCTTTTCCAATTTATGTGGATCTTCTCGTAATCACTGCTTTTTCCGCACTTTTTCTTGCACTTGCAGTGGAACTACATAAAAAAGCCATATACAAGAGAATTTAAAAGTCAGCTTTGTTCGAAAAGATGTTGCACCCATTATAATCACTTACTGCTGGAATCGCTGTAAGAAAGCTCCTAATTCGTAAGATTGGCCCAAGATTTCTCGCGATCTCAACTTGTGGAATGCTTATCATGGTTTTATTGTTATCTCAGTTCGTTGCTCTGGATCTGTCAGGAAGTTCTGGCATAGCTGTTGCATCGATAACGCGTGATGATGGCACCCTATTCGAGATTGCTTTTATACTCTGGGAGGGGTGATACGATAATTAAGATGCTGATCCTGGGATACATTCCTGAGCCTCGTAAGATGCTTCTCGAATAATCCCACTTAAACCTTCTTACATTGCTCCTTTAGCAACTCTAACAGCAGCCTTTAAAAAATCGAAGTCTACCTTCTTTTCGCTTTTAAAACAAACCTATAATTTCCTTCACCATGGCTAGTTTCAGAAACTCATGTATGTCGTAGTTTGCATTGTCATTTTTCATTTTTCATTTTTCAGCTGCTTTACCAAGTTCTTCGGCTAATTTATCAAAGTCCACAAAACAACCTCCTAAGTCATTAATTGTCTTTTGGGTTGTTATCAATTATTTTCTTGGCTTAATCTTAGTGAAAATTGTTTGTTTCTCAATCTTCTTCATCTTTTAAGATATATGACCTCCGATTTACGTTTCTAATTTGGAGATGGAAATTTTGAACCTTAATGCTTATATGGGCTCGAGGTCGAAAGGTTAATATTTGTTATACTATACATTACAACAGTGTATCAATAGAGAGAAACTGCATTAATAGCCTTTAACTTTAAAACGTAGGGATATCTATGAACGTAGAGAAAGGTGCCGAAAAAATCAACCCAAACGATATAGAAAACCTTTCAGAGACAAAAAACTGCATTTTAAAGGATTTATACATTCTTCTCGAGACATGTGAATGTTTAGTTCCGTGTGTTAGCTTAAAAGACGTAAGTCCAGAACTGTTCTCAGCTCTTCTTTCCGCGATTTTAAAATTCTCAAAGGAAATTAAAGGAGATGAAGTTTCAGGATTCACCTTTAAAAGCGAAAAAATATGCTGTATAAAGAAAGACGGTATAATAACTGCCGCCAGATGCAGCAAACATTTACCAGACAACATTATACACGCTATACTTGATTCTATACTAAGAATATTTCTCACAGAATATGGAGCTTACATACCTTCATGGACAGGTAACTTAGACATATTCAACGAACTAAAAGAAGATCTAAAAAAGATATTAACCTCCTGTGACATAAGGAAGCTGCTTGAAACCTATAGAAATATTGTCAATGCCAACGAAATCCTAGTAATTGAATATTCAAACGGCAACTGCATATACGAGACAAAACAAAGTGATGTAGATGCAAAACAGCGCAAAAGCCTTCTTTCTATGATGTACTCTATCGCTAAAAAATTATGTGAATGTTTCAAAGTCGACAGTGTAGAGTTAATTGTTACGCGAGGAAAAAACAAGTGGATATGTATGAGTATATTCGATAAATATATTCTACTCTCAGCTTTTTCGCACAAACTAAGCAAAAAATCAAGTTATATCGTTAATTTAACCGATTTAGTTTTAAAACTACTTGTGTTAATGATGGTAAACCAGTCAGGAGGGAGCTAGATGAGCTTAAAAAGAAAAATGATAGATTTCATGATGCCAAAAGAATTTTTAGAAATTGCAGGTCTCATGCACAGTTGTGTTTTTTCCCTGCAGAAATCTGTTACAGAGCTTTTGGGAGAAGCAGCTTTAAGGGATTTCATTATACCTCGTGTCATAGAAAGCGTTAGCAGAGTATCTGGATTCGAAGAAGTATTAAAAGAATCGAATAATATAGAAGAAGTATTCGACAAGTTTGCAAAACTGCTTAAAAAATCTCTTATCGTTACGGATGCAAAATTGGAAATAAACAACGGCGAGTTTACAATCAAACTTGAAAATTGTCTATTAGCTAAGAGATCACACGCAATTGCAGGTAACGAAGGTATTTGCCCTATGGCTATGAGCGTTGCTGCCATGATTCAGAAAATCTTGAATAAACCGATTGAAATAATGTCATCATCCCTACTTCCAAATGGAAGTATAACAAAAATAAAAGTTTTAGAAGATTAAACATAAGCTACTCAGATAATGGGTATTAAAGACATCTAAACGTCTTTCTTCACAAGATCTCTAAAGTCTCCGAGAACTGCAGATGGCGGAGGTAAATCTATCATCGTAAGAAGACCCGGTTGCGCTTTAAGAACCCGTGGAACCATATTAACAATCATTGCAACAGTTGCTATGTCGCCGGGTATACCTAAACTATTTCTCCAGTGTAGATTTGGATTGCCTTCTATTATGATTTCTTCATAATCTTCAGCTCCCACAGCAGCTACAAGTTCCACTCTTATAACTTCTTTTCCATTCATATAGCCTATTCCAAA
>Ga0164318_10008216_pt1 | contig 10152 bp, 4 predicted proteins | sample GuaBasSedimGuay9_FD_113734 | JGI IMG/M metagenome (GOLD analysis project Ga0164318, IMG submission 113734) | Subseafloor sediment microbial communities from Guaymas Basin, Gulf of California, Mexico - Guay9, Core 4571-4, 0-3 cm | ecosystem: Environmental > Aquatic > Marine > Hydrothermal vents >...
AACATGGAGAGACTGAGAATTTCGGTTATGGTTTCGAGGGTTTTGGTGTGAGTGATACCTGGATGATGCGTGTCGGAAATAAGGGCGATGGATGGAACAACCAAATCTTTGCCCACAATATGGAAACGGGAGGCAACTTTGAATTGGTAGCCGATTCTACTGCAGGTAGTTGGGGATACAATTATGACAATTTTGGAGGCCCAAGAACAGATGGAAATACAGTCGTGTTTACTTATACCGATTATGCAACATATACGCCCGATCTAAAAGTATTCAGTCTTGGGGCAGATGGGTTATATGGTACGGAAGATGATGTTAGCGGAACCCTGAGTGCCTCAGGCACCGGCTATGGAAATTACACAGTTGACGGACGATATATTGTTTGGGTAGAGCGCACATCGACAGATGATGGAAACATTAAAGCTTTTGACATGGGTCCGGATGAATTGTTCGGCACAGCTGATGACGTTGGGGCTTTCGATGTATGTACAGATCCCTCAACACAATCCACAGTAAGAATTGATAATAATATTACTGTATGGGAAGATAAGCGAAATTCATCCGGTGGGCAGGATTATGATATCTATGGTTATGATCTTGAAACATCCACTGAATTTCGCTCAACACCATCACCTGATGTTTTCCTTATGGCAGATTATTCTCAAGGGGAGGCAGTTATTCTTAAAAAGGATTGGGACGATCCAAATAATAATGATATATATTTTATTAATATATATGGGCGCATTCAATTTGATTATTATCGTATAGATATTCTAAGTTTAGGTAACCCACAAGCTATGTCATATCTGACTGAAGATGTTAATTCTGCGCCTTATTCTTTTACGAATATTATTCGCGCGGCAAAGGGACCTTTGGGCGCCGTTTTCATTAAAGATCTTCCATCTGGGAATGATGTGATCATATCTTATAGTGCTGTGACCGGGGATTGGACAAGCGAGTTGTTATCTTTTCCTGCAAAAGATTATATGTGTATGATGCAGAATGATAATGGCCTGGTGATTGGTATTACGAGTATTGGATATCAAGCTTGGACATTCAATGGGGCTACGGGAAGTTTTTCTTCGAAAAATACTAATTTACCACGACCAACGGGTTTTGCAGTCGGTAATAATATTTCTTTCGTGTGGGGTGATGATTCGACTTATCATTGGATAAGAACTTATGATGCCGAAAGGGACCTTTGGAGTGCCCGGTCAGCATATTCAAATGATCCCTGGCATGTGATTGCAACTGACTTTTCCGATAGCTTGGGTTTATTATTATACGGGCAAGGTGATACGGTTTGCACTAGCGTTGGACTAGAAGTTTATGATCTTGAGTTGCATGATTGGGTTCCGCTTGACTATGCAATAAGTTATTTGAGAGAGTTGAATCGTCATTCATATAAAGACAATTTAACAATTAAGGTAAATGATCACTTTGCTGTAGCAGCTCAAGAGTATGACTATTATTACGATTATATTTATACATACAGCACAGGTGATGATGTTTGGAAAGTAAAAACAACACCCCATGCTTTGGATCTTGATGACCCGCTCCTTGGGGAAAATTTTATTGTTCAAGGCTGCAGATATGGAGACACATGGCAAGGATATATTTTTAATGATCTAACCGGTGAGTGGTTACCTGATTACATTGATGCGCGTTTGGGTATAGATGATCTGCTAATCTTCAAAGATCTGATGGTCGCCTGGAAAGAAAATCAACCATGGCATGCAACTGTCTGGGCTTACTCTTCACAAGCTGATGGTATTCAAACATTAAGCCTTCAATATCCCGGAGATTATTTTACTGTAAAAGCCGGAGCAAAAGCAGTCTATGTTTTTGAAAAAGGTGACAACTATACAGTAAATAACCTGCATGTATTTAATGGACTCAAAGGAATTTGGAATGACAAGTTGGAAGTTTATAGCTCGAATAGATTTGAATTGCAAGCTAGCGGACATACCGGAATATTTCTACAGTGGGTAGGACAATTAAATGGAACTGATAAATGGAAAGCATATGGATATTCGGCGCTTAAAGATATGTGGGATATTTTTGAATTCAACTCTAATGATATCAGCGGAATATTTACATCCGATTTTTGTGGTTTGATCCCTTATTGTGATTGGTATAATACGAGCAAAAGATACATGAAAGCATTTAATGGTATTGACGGAGAGTGGTCTAAAGATGTTATTAGTATGTATTATACAAAATTGGCCGGGATCAGACTGGATGACCGCATTATGATGGTGACAGAAGCTGGTTCCAATCTGGACAATTATGCAAAAGCCCATATGTTCTCCCCTATCTTGAATAGATGGAGCACAACGGCTTTTACGGGGAGTTATGAACTAGAAGGATATTACACAACGCCAACATCGGCTTTTGCTTGGGATGGTCATAAGTTTAAGATCATTTTTAGCACTCAAACGGACTGGGAGCCCACTCCCGGAAGACTGGATGAAATTCATGTCACAGATTATGCTATTGCAGCTACCATGTACTATGCCAGTCAAACAACAACACATTATTTTTATCCGCCCCGTACAGAAATTATCAATGAATTTGAATTTACCGAAGGCCCGGATATTAACGTAGAAAGCTCATGGGCTGTTGAGGTCACATGGAAAACAAATAAATATAGCGATACGCGTTTGGTTTGGGGTGTTAACGGTTATTATGAGATTATTGAAAAAGACACGCTGGAACCAACAAAGGATCACCGTGTTCTGATCGAAGGATTGGAGGCCCAACAAACCTATTATTATAGCGCGATATCTGTCATAGAAGATATTGACACCGTCCATTCCGATACCCTCATGTTCAACACAGGTATAGATAATACATCTCCTATACTTGTGAGCGCACCGGAGCCTTATCGTATTCACGATCATGAAGCAAGTGTGTGGTGGGAAACTAATGAGCCATCGACAGCAATTCTTCAATGGGGTTTAACAAGCGTTTATACCGACACCCTCATTTTTGATGAAACAACATCTACAACAAATGCAATTCGAATGTATGGGCTTAGTAAAGACACCACATATCATTATCGGGTCGGTGGTTATGACCGCTATGGCAATGGTCCCTTTTATTCCGGTGATTATACATTCAGAACAGAAAACAATCTCAAAACACCCCAAAATTTAACGGCACTCGATAGCACTATTTGGGGCTGTTCTTATATGAGCTGGGATCCGCCGCGAGTGGATTCGATCTTCACAAGAGAATCTTTTAATTCCGGCATACCGGTTGACTGGAAAATATATAACAGAGGCGACAACCCAAAAGGGAATTCTTGGCAATCAGGATATATCGGCGATAATCCGGTTGCATATTGCACTTACGGAAACGCCCATGAATATCAAGAAGAATGGTTGATCACCAATCCTGTGAAAATAACCACCTATAGCGGCGGTGTGCTTAACTTCTGGCACTATGGGTTGTACAATGAATATGATAATGCGCCCAATCGAGTCATGATGTCGATGACCGGTACAGACCCCGAAGATTTTACAACGATCTGGTCCGGTAGCGATCTGCCGGACGATTGGGAATTAGTCCAAATTGATATCGATTGGTATAATAACCATGGTGAAACCGTGTATTTTGCTTTTGTCTATGCAAGTACGTACGGTGAAACCTGGGTTATAGATGATATCTACATGGATTTTGATGTTGACGGGTTTTATGAAAATTTTAATTATGACAATGATTTCTGGACTCAGTGGCAATCAAAATCACCTAATGGCGCAACACGCTTTTATTTACAAGATCTGGGCGGCAATTTCAGCATCGGCGTTAAAGGTTTTGAAACAGCGCCCGATGATTATCAAGAAATGGATTATTGGATGATCTCGCCCAATATCAAGATCACGGAAAGTCATCACATATTGGGTTTCTGGCAATTGGGTTGGTGGTCCGCCATGGATAACGCCCCCAATGAAGTGCGAGTAATCGATAATATCTATTCTTACGAGGTACTATCCACAGTGGTGAGATCCATCTACCCGGTACCCGAAAGCTGGGTTTGGACTACTGTTGATTTGAGTCAGTATATCGGACAAACACGCCAAATTGCATTCCGTTATCACAGTTATGGCGGATGGCGCTGGGATGGTGTCGAGTGGAGTGATTGGTATGGCGAAGACTGGTATATTGATGATATGTATCTTTTTGAGAATACACCGGATATGGTACCTGATCCCGAAGCACAACCGGGAGATAAACCATATAAATTAGCTTCGTCACCGGAAGGGAAAAGAGTTCACATGGATGAATTTACCCTTATAAATGCAGCAGAGCCATCATCTGCGATCCTTGCATCCGAAGCACCGAAAGAAAGCCTTGTCCTTCCAAAAGAAAAGCCGGAAACAGCAATCAAACTCAAACCGGTTGAAACACAATTGGCACCCTCTGTGCTGGCAACCCCCTTACCCGTACTTCAAGGTTATGAAGTCTATGGTCGCTTCGAAGGTGATACATATTTTGATTATCTTGGCTATGTAACCTCGCCGTTATTTGTGGATTGGGATAATTATCTCGGTTATGAACGGGAATATTATGTTGAAGCGGTTTATGACAAAGGCAATAGTCAGCCATCGGAAAAGGCTTCCATTAAAGGAGGCATCTCATTGCTATCCAATGAATATGCCTACGATACCGGTGTTTTGTTTTATTCGTACTGGTGGCGTCCCGGAAACAGCTTTGCAAATAATTTCTGGTTTCAGGATTCGGTTCTGAAAGCCGAAAAGATGAAAGTGCATATTGCCGAAGCGGGCACATATAAAATGCGTCTCTCAACTTATGCTGCAGATGGCAGCACCATTCCACAGTTTACCAGCAGTATAATCTCAGCACCCGGTGAAGGATGGTATCTGGTTGATGTCCCTTCCAGCGTTGAAGCAGCGAATGAATTCTTAGTTGAATTCATGCCGCAGGATACACTTATTCGGATGAGTTATGATGCCTACTATACGCCCAACGCCAGCTGGTTCCATTATTCAGATGGTTCTTGGGAGGAAGCGGATTATACATTTTTTATTCGTTTGATCGGAAACATTACAGGTCCGGTCGCAATTGCGGATGCTGCCTTACCTCAGGATTTCAAGATGGAGCAAAATTATCCAAATCCTTTCAATCCAACTACCACGATCCGGTTCCAAATACCGGAAGCCGCGGATGCCGCAATAAAGATCTACAATATTCGCGGTGCACTTGTGAAAACCCTACTGAACTCACACAAGGAAGCCGGGTATTATGATCTTGTTTGGGATGGAACGAATACAAGCGGAGATCAGCTTGCATCAGGAGTTTATCTGATCAGAATGGTGGCAGGTGAATTCAGTGAAACAAAGAAAATGGTGTTGGTGAGATAGAAGAAAATTCGGTACACCTATGTGTGCCTTATAATAATTTGTGTTTTCTCCAATAATCTTTAGGGTTATTATGGATATAGTTTGTTGTATTTTCTAAATTATTTTTGTCGCGTATAATTCTATCAAAAAATTTACTCTGCCAATTAAATTCGATATTGTTTTTATTACAATAACCCTTTACAGCACCCTTATATTGATTTATAATGATTGATAAAGAACCTTTTGAAAGCTGTTTAATATCCAACTTCGCTACGATATAGCGTGGCGCTATTTGGACACCTTGTTTTAGTCGCATCACGCCATGGCGTGATGCATCTGACAGAGATAAACATTGTAAAACCACACCATGGTGTGGCTTATTATTACTTTGTTTATTAATTTCTAATAGTATATGGGCATGATCCGGCATGATAACAGAGGCATGTGTTGTGGTGTTGTTAAAATATTTAGATATCTCTTTTATGAATTCTTCGGCAATTTGACCAATTTTGTTTGCTTGCATGTCTCCATCGATTATTTCACCTAATATATTACCTTTCGAGTTTGTTCTTATTGTAATAAAGTAGATGCTTTCAGAAGAATAATTCCAACCACGTAAACGCATTGTTTTTGAATGATATTTATTGAAATTTGAGTTTTGCTTCATTCATAAATAAGTAGAATATTTTCCCATTATTCAAGCAGAGAAATTCAAGTGTGACCCGGCTCACACCTTTGATTATTTCTTCTCCTTTCATTTTTAGCGTAAATGTTTTAATATTCAAAGCATACCACAAAGGAATAAATATGAAACAAATTATTGTAATTATGTTGACTATTGTTATCGCTACGAGTCTTTTCGCTGGGGATTTCATCGAACTGGTTGAAAGTATCCCAATTGAAACCACGCTGGACAATGATGACATTCGCAATACATCCGAAGTCTGGATCGGGATGATCAATTCGGCTAAGAAAACATTGGACTTTGGCGAGTTCTATATTTCTCACAAAAAAGGCGATGTACTTGAACCGGTTCTGGCAGCTATTTATGATGCCGCGGATCGTGGTGTTAAGGTGCGATTTATCGTTGATGGCAATATGTATAAAACTTATCCCGAAACTGCTGACGAATTAAATAAACATGTGAATATTGATGTCCGGGTATATCGATTAAATGAGATCACCGGCGGCGTTTTGCACGCAAAATATTTTATCGCAGACAACAAGAAAATCTTTATGGGATCGCAGAATTTCGACTGGCGGGCGCTTGAGCACATTCATGAATTGGGTATCGGAATAGAGAACAAAAAACTTGTTTCGTTTTACAAAGAATTGTTTGAATTGGATTGGTCTTTATCCGCGGAGGACGCAGATACGAACACTTTGTTAAGTAATATCGTGTTCTCAGACGATATCAAAAAGTATGAAATGAAAATAGCAGACCTTGGAAAAGTATCTCTTATCCCAACTGCCAGTAATCCGAGAATCATTTATCACAAGGGGAATTGGGATGAAACACAGCTGGTAAGATTGATCGATTCAGCTGAAGAAAATATTCGCATTCAGCTTTTAAGCTATTCACCATTGTCGAAGAAACATCTTTATGAAACTCTGGATCTTGCTCTGCGAAAAGCGGCGGCTCGTGGCGTAAAAGTTGAAATGATCCTTTCCGACTGGAATTTTTATTCACCGCGTATCGACTATATAAAATCGCTTCATGCAATACCGAATATCGACATAAAATTTTCAACGATCCCGGAGGCAAGCGAAGGTTATATCGCTTATGCGCGCGTGGAACATTGCAAGTTCATGGTTATCGACGATAAAGAATTTTGGTTGGGGACTTCCAATTGGTCAAAGAGCTATTTTTACAACGGCAGGAATCTTGGTGTGATCGTTGAGAATATAAAATTGGCAAAAAAAATATCTCAAATATTTGCCAAAAGCTGGAATTCCGATTATTGTCATCTTGTTGATCTTGAAAAAGTATATCAGCGAAAAGAAACCGGAGAATAATTCAACATTCAAATCAATTTGGCCTATTCCCCGAATTCGTTTAGATAGAGAATATTATTTTTCTGCAATTCATTTATGCGTTGCCTTATTTCAACAAAGTTCAGAGTGGTGTCTGCTGCATGGTAAACCCAATCGACTCGTAAGTTGCTTTTACGCCATCTGGTGAATTCATTTGAGGTAGATGTGATCCAATTGGCAAAAGCCAAATGCATCAACGATTCGGGATATACTGTTGATCCGGCAGGTGAATATTTGTGAACAAAAAGCGGTTCATCGGACTTATCAAGAAAATAACTTACATGTCCGCCTGATATCTGGATGATCAAAATATGCCAGCCTGATAAATTTATCTGCTGAGAATTTAAAGCATGATCCGCAATATAAGGTTCGGTTTGATATGTCTCCCATGTATTAAAATATACGGTGCTGCGAGTATCCCCCGATGTTTCCCATACATTATAGGACAAATATTCTATGTCGCATTCAGAATACAAAGTATCCGAGGGGAAATGCAACGGTGAAATAAGATAAAAGGCCCGAATATTTCCATCCTGTGTTTTATGAGGGGCGTGATCAAAAAAGACCCGTGCCGCAAAGATTCCTTCGCGAAAGACTGCAGGTGTCTCTATGCGACTGACCGCAATATTCGCAATCTCTCCGTTTGTTCTGGCCCCCAAGATCATCAGTCGATTGTTTGATCCCGGTTGAGCCGGCTCGAAAGTAACAAGATCACGGGAATAGTTGGCTCCCGATGGAGGAGCGTTCACGCCGTGAACAACAGTCCAGTCGTGTTGACGTAACAAGGTATCTCCGGAGCTTTCATAATTAAAATCATCAAAAAACTCATTCCCGGAAGCGGCAAAAAGAAAATAAAGCAGCAGCGATAGTAATATAGTATATTTCACAATATTCCCTGTGATTAATTACCCAACAACACCAAAGTAAATATCCCAACATTCACTGCATTTACATCATTGGTGACAATTGCCCCGGAATAGGTATTGGGACCAACCGGCAATCCCTTACAAAGCAATTGAGGGGCAAATGGCCCTTTTAATTTATATACTAATGACATCTCACCGGTAATTTTGTTGATGGTTAGAACATTTCCTTTGGGAATTTTGCCATGAACCAAAGTTCCAATATATTTATCCGAAGTCTCTTTTGTTTTTTTGATCTTCACATTAAGCGGAAGTCCGTTTGTAGTAAAAAGTGCTTTTGTTAAATTGCTTACATCGACAGGTATTTTTTCCTTCTTGTCTGTTTTTTCTTTATAGGACACCGGTGCTGATTCGTTTTTTTTGATGCTTTTATCTATATTCCCTGTTTTCTGTTTTTCTTCTTGCTTTGCTTTCGTCTTATCTTTTACGTCTTCTTTAATTTTTTCTATAACATCCTCTTTAGGCAGGGTAAAAGTGATCGAGGATTTTGTCTTTTTCAGATCAATATTCTGATAAAACATTTTTGGCCCATCAGGTGTTTCGTAACGGAGGACTGCCCGTGCTTTTGTTATCGATTTAATAAGAAGTGAGTATTTGGTAAAGGATAATGTACATTTGCCATTTTCATCAAAATTTCCCTTTACATAGGGCTCTTTTTTGCCGTCCTTTTCCACCTCGATCGCAACTTTGCAAGAGCTGTATTTTTCTTCGGGAGCCCCAAGTGTGATATGGTAGGTGTTCTTCTCGTTAAGTTTTACGATCAGTTTTCTATATTTATCACATATTTTTCGTATCTGCTCTTGTCTGGCCTCTTCTTCAAGTCGTAAAAATAAAGGCTTAAGATAGGGGAGCAAATAGGTGTTGGAATAATTTGCTTTAACCGCTTTTACTTCCTCGTCTGTGTACCATCCTCCCGATATTTTTTTGTCAAGAGCATCGGCTTCAAAATATAAGTTTAAGTAACTGTCAATTTCTTTTTTGATTGCATCTTGCCCGTTTAATTTTTTAATGATTTCTTTCCATTGTGTAAGATTGCGCTTCCCCATGCCACTATTGTAGTATTTGTTATATGCCTCCGCAAGCGCATCTTGGCGTGCACTGACGGCATAATTGCCAAAAGATGTTAACATATAGTCGAAGACCTGTAATCCGGCTCCGGCAATCTTAAGTGATTTCCAACCCCATTTACCAATGGCATAAAACATACTGCTCTTTACGGAATTGCTCATGGCGCTTAATTTGTCATCATTGCTGTAATCGCTTGCTATCTGGATCAATGCCAGATTGTTTCCGATCACACCCATGCCTTTGTTAATATTTTCAAGAGCCGCGGGTCCAAAAATCTCAGAGATCAACCCGTGCGGCAGCCCCTCAATGCTAAAAGCATGATTGAAAGCATTCCAAGCGACAGATATGGCCTCGTTTTCATTGGGGTTTTCCGGATCCTTGAAAATATCAGTATAAATGGGTTCTGTTTCCAGATAGTTCATTATGTTGTTGCCTGAGCAAAAAGTATATTCATCCATGGTATCCTTTTGTGCAAGAAGAGGTAAAATGCTTAAAAAGCAAAAGAAAATGATTGACCACTTTTTCATACAAATATCCTCAAAATATTATTTTATTAACTCATAAATATAAAAGGTATTTGGATAAAAACACAGCCGGAAGACACAATTTATCAGTAATAGTAAAGGATACAAAATTCCTCATATTTCTTTTCTTTCGCTTGGAAAAGATAGTATATTTATATGCTATGAGACTATCATTGAAAAAACGCTTTCTTTTCTTAGATTCTATTCAAAGGACTTTTTATATATGAAAAAATTACG
>Ga0164318_10008217_pt1 | contig 10150 bp, 10 predicted proteins | sample GuaBasSedimGuay9_FD_113734 | JGI IMG/M metagenome (GOLD analysis project Ga0164318, IMG submission 113734) | Subseafloor sediment microbial communities from Guaymas Basin, Gulf of California, Mexico - Guay9, Core 4571-4, 0-3 cm | ecosystem: Environmental > Aquatic > Marine > Hydrothermal vents...
AAGATAAATAATTTAGAAGGTATTGTTAAAGTGCAATCAGTAAAAGTGGGTATTCTTGGTTTAGGTACAGTGGGAAGTGGTACGGTTAATGTACTTCGTCGTAATTTAAAAGAAATTACTCGTCGTGCAGGACGAGATATTGAGATTTCTCGTGCAGCTGATCGTAGTTTTGATCAACCAAAAAATTGTAATACTGATGGTATTGCCTTAACGACAGATGCTTTGGATGTGGTGAATGACCCAAGTATTCAGATTGTTGTTGAACTAATCGGTGGTACAGGAATCGCACGTGAATTGGTGTTAACCGCTATTGCTAATGGCAAACATGTGGTGACTGCTAACAAAGCATTGATTGCGATGCACGGTAATGAACTCTTCGCCCGAGCACAAGAAAAAGGCGTGACTGTAGCTTTTGAAGCTGCTGTTGCTGGTGGTATCCCAATCATCAAAGCAATGCGTGAAGGTTTAGCTGCAAATAGTATTGAATGGTTAGCGGGTATTATTAATGGTACTGGTAACTTCATTCTTACTGAAATGCGTGATAAATCACGTGACTTTGCTGATGTATTAGCTGAAGCACAGGCTTTGGGTTACGCTGAAGCTGATCCAACTTTTGATGTCGAAGGAATTGATGCCGCTCATAAATTAACTATCATGGCTTCCATCGCATTTGGTATTCCATTGCAATTCGACAAGGCTTATACAGAAGGCATAAGCAAAGTTTCTCAAGAAGATGTCAAATATGCCACTGAGTTGGGTTATCGCATTAAACATCTAGGAATTACCAAGAAAACTGAACAAGGTGTTGAATTACGTGTGCATCCAACACTTATTCCACATCGTCGTTTGATTGCCAATGTTGATGGGGTAATGAATGCTGTATTAGTTCAAGGGGATGCAGTGGGACCAACACTTTATTATGGTGCTGGTGCGGGTTCCGATGCAACTGCATCAGCAGTCGTTGCTGATATTATAGACATCGTACGTGCTTTGACTACAGATCCTGAAAATCGTGTACCACACTTGGCATTCCAGCCAGATGCATTAATAGATACACCGATTTTGCCTATGTCAGAGGTTGTAACATCGTATTATCTACGTATACAGACTGATGATAAACCTGGTGTGTTGGCGGATATCACCCGTATTTTGGGTGAGCAAGGTATTAGTATTGAAGCTATTTTACAGAAACAACCCGAAGAGCACGGTGGTGTTGTCCCTGTGATTATCCTGACACAGGAAATTGCCGAAAAGAACATGAATGCCGCGATTTCACAAATCGAAGCATTAGAGACAGTTCAAGATTCTATAATGCGAATTCGCATGGAATCACTTGGGTAGACTAAAAAAGTAATATTTTTAGTTCAATCCAAACGATAAAATAAATTTTAGAGAGGAAAAGTTTTATGCCATTTCGACCACGTTATACAGGACTGATCGAGCGTTACCGTGACCGTTTACCGGTAAATGATGATACGAGACTGATTAGTTTGGGTGAAGGTAATACGCCTCTATTGAAACTTAATAATATTCCTAAAGTATTAGGTAAAAATATTGAGATTTACGTCAAATATGAAGGATTGAATCCAACAGGTTCATTTAAAGACCGCGGTATGACGATGGCTGTAACCAAGGCAGTTGAAGAAGGCAGCAAAGCCATTATTTGTGCTTCAACTGGCAACACATCAGCATCAGCTGCTGCCTATGCTGCTCGTGCAGGTATTGCTGCTTTTGTGTTGATTCCAGAAGGTAAAATTGCATTGGGTAAATTAGCTCAAGGCATGATGCATGGTGCAACAGTTATCCAAATCAAAGGTAACTTTGATGAAGGTATGCAATTGGTAAAAGATGTAGCTGAACACGCACCTGTTACCATTGTAAATTCAATTAACCCATATCGATTACAAGGTCAAAAGACTGCTGCATTTGAGATTGTTGAAGAACTATCTTGTGCACCTGACTTTCATTGTTTGCCTGTTGGCAATGCCGGTAACATCACTGCTCACTGGATGGGTTACAGTGAATATTTTGAAGATGGTATTGTTGGTACGCGACCTAAAATGGTTGGTTATCAAGCCGCAGGTAGCGCACCATTTATGCGTGGTCACATGGTTGATGATCCTGAAACAGTGGCAACAGCTATTCGTATTGGCCATCCACAGAGTTGGGACAAGGCTTGGAAAGTAAAAGAAGAATCACAAGGCTGGTTTGATGAATGCAGTGATGAGCAGATCCTTGCCGCTCAAAAATTACTAGCTGAACATGAAGGTGTGTTCTGTGAGCCTGCCTCCGCTACTTCTTTGGCAGGAGCGATTGCAGATATTGAATCAGGCAAAATCCCGGAAGGTAGCAAGATTGTCTGTACATTGACTGGCCATGGTTTGAAAGATCCTGATACAGCAATCAAGCAAAGTACAGCACCTATGATGACAGTTGAAGCAACATTAGATGCCGTTCGCGATGTAATTCTGAGTAATATGACTGATTAAAATCAGATGACAGAGATGATACAGCCAACAGAAAATGAGATTGCGGCAGCAAAAGTGCCGCATGACATCTTTCTGAGCAACTTGATCATGAACCATATTCTATTGTTCACCGCAATTGCAGCTTTTGGACCGCAATATCTTAAATTTATGGTATTGGTTCCTGTATTTTCAGGTTTGGCTCTGGCTTATACTTTCTATCGTTCAAGTAAAGTTAAACGTGAAGATGGTGAGTTTGCTTATATTCACTGGCAGATTGCTCGCCGCTGGAGCAAGTTATTTGCTGGGATATTAACCTTATTGCTTACAGTCTCTTTTCTGGGTTGGTTGGCGCATCAATATTTAGGCATGATGAAAGAGGCTGTCTATGCCTTAATTGGTGGTTTTGGGATATTGCCAACCTTAATGACAGTGTTAGCTCTGGTAGTTGTCGAATCTGATTCCTTGCATCACGCAAGGATGGGAACCTTACCTAAGTGGGCTAGACGTCGCTTTCTTAACGAAGAATAAGTTTTAATTAAGCCTGGATAAAACTTTCTCACGCCATTCGTTTGAAAGTTCATCAATACTTGCAGCAAGAGCCATTATTTCACCTGAATTAACAAAGTCTTTGTCAAAGTAGGCTTTAAACAGGATTTGGACAGATAGCTGTTTTGGATGATGATAAATGACCTTAAGCTGGTCGCCAACAGAGATAGCTCCTGCTTGTAATACTCTAAAGTAAATTCCTGTGGCACCATTTTGCACAAACAATTTTGGCATAGTGGCATTATCTAAGGCAATCCCAAGTTTAAAGCAGGGCACTCTAGGTTGGGTAATCTCTAATATACAATTACCAATTTGTAATTGATCACCGATACAAAGTCTTGCTTCATCTAACTCGGTGATGGTTAGGTTTTCACCAAACTGGCCATAAGCTAGTTCGGGAGCATTGAGCTTGTTGCGCCAGAAGTCATAATGATTAGTAGATAAACCATAGACTGCTTTATGTTCGCCACCATGATTTATTAAGTCAACTTGTTGATCACCCTTTAACCCAGATTGAGTGACCTCAACTGTTCCGTTGACTGGTTTTTTAAAGATACCCGTTGAAACAATGTTGTTATTGTATTGAACGTCTACCGGTAGTGATACATTGATGGAAACTAGTTCCAAAATTAATGTGGCACCACTGAATGGATGACAAGATTGTGTTCGAAAAATACGACAAATCCGTTATATGTCCATCTTGTAATAGGTGGGTCTCCAACAGCTGGAGATTTTTCATCTGGTTGTCCATATTGTTGTTCAACTGTTGTCATCGACATACCTTGCACTGGTCGGATAACACCTTCAGGTGAATTGGGCACATCATAACGAGGATCGGCAATAGAAATAACTTCAGCCTGTGCAAGTGATACAGCAGATAAAAATAATGTACCAGCAACTATTAAACTTACTTTGATCATGTCATGTTCCTTAATAACTGTACTAACAGCATACTATCCTGACAGAAATAGCTCAATTTTCTGTTGTGACCGGAGTCTCTTTTTTCGTTAAATAGTTTCCGATAACATTACATTACGACAAACAACGGACATTTAATACACCATCAATAGCTTCAATTTCTGCTATCACTGATTCGGATAATTCAGACTCAGTATCGATTAACGTATAAGCCGCGTCATTCAAAGACTTGTTAAGCATATCCAGAATATTGATTTCAGCATTTGCAATGGCATTGGTTACTGAGCTCAGGATGTGAGGAATATTGTCATGAGCAACTGTTAAACGAAATTGTTCAGGTAGTTTGGCCATTTTAATGGTGGGGAAATTAACCGAATTACTGATATTACCGCTTTCAAGATAATCTTTAATTTGATCGGCAACCATAATGGCACAGTTATCTTCTGCTTCCATAGTAGACGCTCCTAGATGAGGAAGTGTTACTACTTTAGGGTGCTGTTTAAGTAAATTGCTAGGAAAGTCACATACATAAGCATGAACTTTACCGTTATCAAGTGCATCAACAACAGCCTCATCGTTAACTATACCACCACGTGAAAAATTTAAAATGGTGACATTGTCACGCATATTAACCAGCCGTTCGGCATTAATCATGTTTTTAGTGCCTTCAACTAATGGCACATGAAAGGTCACAAAGTCACAATGGCAGAGTAAATCATCAACACTACTGGCTTGCTCGACTTCATGTGATAATTTCCAAGCACCTTGAACCGTGATTTTAGGATCATAGCCGATAACGCGCATGCCTAGAGCAATAGCAGTATTAGCTATTTTGATACCAATCGCACCCAGACCAATAACACCTAAGGTTTTTCCGGGTAATTCAAATCCAACAAAGTTCTTTTTGCCAGCTTCGACTTGTTTGCTGATTTCAGCATCATCACCTTCTAATTGTTTAGCAAATTCCCAAGCAGGACAAATATTGCGAGCACTTAATAACATGCCTGTTAAGACCAGTTCTTGAACAGCATTAGAGTTGGCGCCGGGTGCATTAAATACCGGGATACCTTTTGCTGTCATAGTATCAACAGGAATATTGTTGACCCCTGCACCAGCACGGCCAATAGCCTGCAGTGACTCAGGAACATCCCAATCATGCATCTTGAATGAACGTACAAGTACCGCATCAGGATGCTGGATCTCTGATGCAATCTCATAGTTTTCACGTGATAGGCGGTCTAATCCAGTAACCGATATATTATTAAGCGTTAGAACTTTAAACATTTAAGTCACCTGAATTATTTATGTTTCGCAGCAAAATCTTGCATGAATGAAATTAATTGATCTACACCTTCTTCCGGCATGGCGTTGTATATGCTGGCACGCATACCACCAACGCTACGATGACCTTTCAATGTAACTAGTCCAGCTTGTTTTGCTCCAGCTAAGAAATCAGCATCTAAGTCTGAATTATTTAGAGTAAATGTTACATTCATCCATGAGCGGTATTGGGGATCAACCGGGTTTTGATAAAAACCTGAATTATCAATGGTGGCATATAATTTTTCTGCTTTGCGTTGATTAATTGCTGCCATGCCTGCTAAACCACCCAGACCTTTAAGCCAGTCAAATACTAAACCAGATAAATATAATGCATAGGTTGGAGGCGTGTTATACATAGAATCATTATCGGCTTGTACTTTATAATCAAAAGTTGTTGGAGTACCTGGTAACGCGTCACCAATCAGGTCATCACGCACGATAACAATCGTCAAACCTGCTGGGCCAATATTCTTTTGGGCGCCGGCATAGATAAGTGCAAATTTTGATACATCAATCGGGCGAGACAAAATAGTAGAAGAAAGATCAACTACTAAAGGAACATCACCAGTATCAGGAATAGAATCAAATTCAACTCCACCGATTGTTTCATTAGCGGTGTAATGTACGTAAGCAGCATCGGGATTTAAATTCCAACTGTCTTTACTTGGTACAGAGTTAAAACCATCATCTTCAGAACTAGCAACAATATTGACATCACAATAACGTTTAGCTTCGCTGATCGCTTTTTTAGACCATTGTCCAGTATTGAAATAATCAGCTGTTGATTTGCCACGCAATAGATTCATTGGGATGGCAGAAAATTGAGCTGATGCGCCACCTTGCAGGAATAAAACTTTGTAATTATCAGGGATTGTCATCACTTCGCGCAGATCGGCTTCTGCCTGATTAGCAATTGATAAAAATTCTTTGCCACGATGACTCATTTCCATGACATTCATGCCAGAGTCATTCCAATCCATAAATTCTTGCTGAGCGCGCTGTAACACTGCTTCAGGCAACATTGCTGGACCTGCACTAAAATTGAATACTCGTGACATTACAAAGAGTCCTTATTAATAAATTAAAAAAACGAAAGTATAGCAAAGAAAGACGTCAATGCTCGTTATTGGGGCAAGAATAGTTCAATTAATGTGTTGAGATAGCGTTGTCCTTTTTCAGTTGGACAAATCTGGTGAATATCTCTTGTTAATAAGCCTTGTTGTTCGGCTTGTTGCAATACTTTATCAATATGGGAAATGGGTATGCCAGTGTGTTGATAAAACAAAGGAGTAGGGAAGCCGTCAGTGAGCCTTAAGGCGTTTAACATGAACTCAAACCCGATATCAGCCTTAGTGATATTTTCCTCGCTTAAGATGGCTGCATCTGTTCCTGCTTTATCAATAAAGGCTTGTGGTTGCTTTTGTTTGGAACGACGGGTTATAGATTGTTTGGCTGCATCGCTTATTTTGCCATGGGCTCCGGCACCAATTCCCAGATAATCTCCAAACTGCCAGTAGTTTATATTGTGTTGGCAGCGTTGATTATTTTTAGCATAGGCCGAGACTTCATATTGATGATATCCGGCATTAGCAAGTCGCTTCTGGTTAGCTATTTGCCAATCAATAATCGGATCTTCATCGGGTAATTGAGGTGGCTGTTGATAGAATAAAGTATTAGGTTCTAATGTTAGTTGGTAATAAGAAATATGACTAGGTTCTAGAGCAATCGCTGTGGTCACATCATTTTTAGCCGTCTTTTCAGTTTGATGGGGTAAACCAAACATCAGATCGATATTAAAATTCTCAAAGCCCACTTTATGGGCTGTCTCTATAGCTTTAATTGCTTGTTTACTGTCATGAATACGACCAAGAGCAGTTAAAGACTGATCATTAAAACTCTGAACACCAATCGACAAGCGGTTAATGCCAAGATCAAGGTAATCAGCAAAACGCTGTGCCTCAAATGTACCTGGGTTGGCTTCCATAGTAATTTCAGCATGGGGGCTTAACGGTATTAAAGCTCGAATAGCTGAAAAGAGTCTGTCAAAAGCTTCAGCTGAAAATAGACTGGGTGTGCCACCACCAATAAAAATACTCTGTACTGTTCGCCCCCAGACATGTGGTATTTCTTGCTCTAAATCTCTGATAAGAGCATCAATATAGGCTTGCTCGGGAAGATTGTCGGGTGATTTATGAGAGTTAAAATCACAATAGGGGCATTTACGGACACACCAGGGAATATGAATATATAAACTTAATGGTGGTAAGGCAGTGAAATTAAACATGACTAATTAGATTCTGGTTTCCAGCCTTTTTTCCATTGTGAAAGTGGCACAATAGCAGGAATTTCTCCATTATCATTAAACCACGAATCGACAGCATAGCGTAAACTAGAATCAGTTTCGATGATAGTTGCTGTGTTATGAGGAGCAAATAATCCACCACGCGAAGTTCGTGATGCTTGCTGGTGAAAACTGAGTAAGCTAGCATCATCTAACATACGCAAATAAACAGTTGAATTGGTAGCTTCATCAATGCAATCCATCTGGCCATTTAAGCCATTGTCAGTAAAGTTTTCTGCTCGGTCTTTATGGGTGCCAGCCTGTTCACCAGTAAATTTTTCTAATAAAGCAATAGCAAGTTTAATCTGCTCACGTTCTTGCTGGGCATTATTGGCTGTAGGTGAAAATAAGTCTTCAACTTCTTGCCACTGTATGTTTGATAGCTGGATAAAAGAAAACTCTGAACAAGTATGGCCGTGGCAAACTGAGTAATTATCGGGGGAAGGATAATAAATAAAAGGCCTGTTGTTATTTTCAGATAACTCTTGAAGGTTACCAATATTTTTAATTGGTGTAATGGGGTCTTCTGAAGACCAAGATGTGCAAGCATTTAGTAAACAGCACATTAAGATAAGAACAATAAGTTTCACAGGATATGAGAGCTAAGTATTGCCTTGGAATTCAGCCATAAATTGTCGTATGGCTTTGCCACGATGACTAATAGCATGCTTTTGTTCTGATGATAATTCAGCTGCACTACACTTTGTTTCTGGCACCCAAAAGATAGGATCATAACCAAAGCCACCTTTACCAACAGGTGATGTCAGAATTTGGCCTTGCCAGTCAGCCTGACAGATTAAAGGTGTTGGATCTTTAGAATGGCGCATCATTACTAACAGACATTGATAACGTGCAGCACGTTCATTGTCTGGTACACCTCCAAGTGCGGCTAGTAATGCATTGAGGTTATCTAAGTCACTGGCATCTGTGCCAGCATAACGGGCTGAATAAATCCCAGGAGCCCCAAGTAAATAATCGACTTCGATGCCTGAATCATCTGCAATAGCTGGTAAACCAGTATGCTCAGCAGCATTGCGTGCTTTGATAATGGCATTTTCTACAAATGTCAGTCCAGTTTCTTCAGCTTCAGGCACATTGAATTCTGATTGTGGCACAACTTCAATATTCATCGGTGCAAACAATTGGGCAAACTCGCGTAGTTTGCCCTTATTGCCACTGGCTAAAACAATTTTGTTCATTATTCAGCAAGTGCTTCACGTTGATGAAGCATTAGTGACTCAATACCTTCACTGGCTAATGCCAACATGGCTTGTAATTCGTCAGCACGGAAAGCATGACCTTCTGCCGTGCCTTGTATTTCAATATAAGCGCCAGCATCATTCATGACTACATTCATATCGGTTTCTGCAGTTGAATCTTCGGCATAATCAAGGTCAAGTACAGGTGTGCCGTTATAAATACCAACAGATACCGAAGCAATCTGACCATGTAACGGACTCTTTTTGATTTTTTTGTTTGTAATCAAATAATCAATGGCATCATGCAAGGCAACAAAGGCACCTGTAATGGATGCAGTACGAGTGCCACCATCAGCCTGAATAACATCACAGTCAATGGTAATGCTACGTTCGCCCAAAGCTTTTAGGTCAATGGCAGCACGTAATGAACGACCAATAAGCCGTTGAATTTCCATAGTACGACCACCTTGCTTACCCCGAGCAGCTTCACGTCCCATTCGAGTACCTGTTGAACGTGGCAGCATGCCATATTCAGCTGTCACCCAACCCTCACCTTTGCCACGTAGAAATTGTGGAATACGTTCTTCAACTGAAGCTGTACATAAAACTTTGGTGTCACCAAATTCAACTAAAACTGAGCCTTCAGCATGTTTGGTGTAATTTCTAGTGATTGTGATATCGCGTAAAGCATTGGGTTGACGGCCGCTGGGACGCATAGTTCTGATCCTTAAATAAAATAATCTAACCATTATACGTGGCTAACATCTTATCTAGGGTGCTTTTTGTAATCGGTTTTAGTTATTATGTAGCTTTAAATATTTTGGAATCTAGCTGTGACATTAAGTATGACCGCATTTGCTCGCCAAGAAGAGCAAACTGAACAAGGTGACCTGACATGGGAAATTCGCTCAGTTAATCACCGTTATCTTGAAATAGCGTTGCGTCTGGAAGAAAAATTTCGGCCATTGGAAATGCAAATCAGAAAATTATTCACTGATAATTTGGGCCGAGGCAAAATTGATGCCGTATTACGATACAAGGCACCAGAGGACCAACAAACAATACTAAATTTTGATTCAGAGCTAGCTCAATCTGTTATCAAGAGTTGTGACCAATTAGCACAAATGACTGATCGGGCTGCACCGACTGATATGTTAAGAGTAATGCAATGGCCGGGTGTCATTGTTGCTGAAACATTGGATCAAACTGCACTTAATCAATCAGTAATGGATTCCTTAAAGCATGCAATTGAAGAACTGATTGTAACGCGAAAAACAGAAGGGACAGCATTGCAACAAATGATTGAGCAACGTTGTGTTGAAATTAATAATATTGCTATTGAAACGCGAGAGAGG
>Ga0164318_10008218_pt1 | contig 10148 bp, 8 predicted proteins | sample GuaBasSedimGuay9_FD_113734 | JGI IMG/M metagenome (GOLD analysis project Ga0164318, IMG submission 113734) | Subseafloor sediment microbial communities from Guaymas Basin, Gulf of California, Mexico - Guay9, Core 4571-4, 0-3 cm | ecosystem: Environmental > Aquatic > Marine > Hydrothermal vents >...
AATGATAGGGTGATGACGATGGGAACCAACGGTTCCACATCGGCATCCGAGCTGATAAATAACTCCGGCATTGACAATGGAACCAGATTGATACTGTCCGCACGAGATAACGGATCTCCCTACCTGATCGTACTTGAAAATGATGGAGATATACTGAGATTCGATATCGATGGTTCCTCGAGGAGCCGCATCTGCGTAAACGGAACAAATGTCAACTGGACCTCACCGGTTGACCTCATAAGCGGAAACGGTTCGTTCCGGCTCCTGGATGGGGACGGAAAGATATACAATATTACCTATTCAGGTTATGATTCGCTCGCCGGTTCGATATCACTTTCGACTGGTGAGGAACCGGTAGCTGCTGATTCTACCGGATATGAAGAACTTCATGTGCTTGTCCTGCTGCGAGGGTATTCTTCCTCACGTGTCGTTTGTTTCAACATGCTGAATTCCACAAAATTCGATCTGATAAAGGACCTCGGGACGGGTCAAACGGATATCAGCGCAGGACCGGGTTTGTATCTTCTGGATGGCTCGGACAGGAGTTTTTCGGGATTCACTCTCGGGACCATGCTCAGGATCGCGCTGATAAGTGGCTACACATTCATGGAGGTGATCTGAATGGGTATGTCCACATCATCAACACAGCTCGTTTTCTTCATAGCCGCCATGGTCATAGCATCGGGACTCGTGGGACTTTTCGCCGAGACGATCACTTCCATGACGGATGGCGTGAGAAGCAGAGGTGATATGGTTTATGACAAGCTCCTGACTGATATTACGATAGTGAATGATCCCTACAATATGGGGAATGACCCGGTTACAATTTACGTTAAGAACACCGGCAAGCTCTCCCTTGCGACAACGGTGGATGTACTTGTAGACAACGGTCCGGTATCCTCCGACAACACGACGATATCCGTCGTGGGAGGAGGGGATTGGGATCCGGGAGACCTGCTGTCCATCGTCCTGGACATTAACCTATCCGATGGCGAGCACACGATCAAGATCGTTGTAAATAACGGTGTTTCAGACAGATTCAGCTTCAGGATATGAAGACAAGGTGATAGGAAATGGCTGAGAAAAGTGAGCGCATCCTGTCGATAGCCATTGACCGGGATGAGCTCCACGAACAGATGGGCGGAGGATTTCCAAAAGGGACCCTCTGTTACATGGAGGGCTCTCATTCCAGCGGGAAATCCGTGATTGCCCAGAGGCTTCTGTTCGGTCTCCTGGAAAATGGATATACTGTCACATATATTTCCACGGAGCTGACGATGAACGAGTTCATCGAACAGATGTACTCGCTCGATTACAGGATAGCGAATCATCTCCTGAATGACAGGCTGACCTATATTCCCGTCTATCCATTACTTTCCTCCATGAAGAAGAGGGATGATTTCATGGAGAAACTGATGAGAGCGGAGAAGATCTTCGACTCCGATGTGATTTTTATAGACACTCTCTCATCACTCGTGGGTTCATCGATAAGGGCGAACATGTCATCCTACAGATTTCTCCAGTTCCTCAAGAGACTCTCCGCACTCGGGAAGGTCATAGTAATGACGGTGGACCCGGATGAGATGCCGGCCTCCCTTGGAGAACCATTCAAGAGTTCCTCCACATCATACTGGGCCCTTACGGTGAGTAATGTCGGAGGGACCCTTGCCCGAATATTGAAGCTTATGAGGTTCGGAGGTGCCGAGAACCCCTTCGAGGAAGCCATCGGATTCAAGGTCTCTCCTGGAGTGGGAATAATAATTGAGATCACGACAGTGGGGTGACGGGCAGATGGATCAGAAGATGGCGATTGCGATCAGGAACAACCCACATCTCAAGGAATACCTCGATGAATACCAGAAGAAGAAGGGAAGGATCCCGGAGTTCTACCAGCAGGTGGAAAGGGATCTATTCCAGCCGGAGGGCTTCGATGTCCTCTATCCTGTCGGGGATCCCATATTCATTCACTGTTTCGGTTCCAAGAAGGAGGGTTTCTTCTACAATGCCGTCGAGCCTAGATTGACGAAGCTGGAGAGACGGCTCAAGAGGGATCTCGTGGAACAGCTCTTCCTGAAAGCAGGATACGAACCGGCATACAGGAACAAGGAAGAATTCGAGGCCATGATAGACAAACTGATCGCCGATTCCATCAAGATAATAAGGAAAGGTGACCAAAGGCCGAAGAGCGGCCTCCTGAACCCGAAACCCAAGGTGGGACTCACTAAACGGGAATTGAACAAGATAAGATACTACATCAAGAGGGATATACTCGAATCCGGTGTTCTGGAACCGCTTCTCAGGGATCCGTATATCGAGGATATTCATGCGATAGGCCTCGAACCCCTATTCATAATTCACAAGGTGTTCAAGACAATGAAGACCAATATCATGTTCGATAGTGCCAATGAGGCTGATCTGTACCTGAGAGGTATGTCGGAAAGGATAGGCAAGCCAGTCTCGATGGCAAGACCCATCATCGATGCCGCACTTCCCGATGGTTCGAGATTGAACCTGATATATTCCGATGACATTTCCTTGAAGGGGCCCTCCTTCACTATCAGGAAATTTGCCACGGAGCCTCTTTCCATTGTACAGCTTGTCAAATGGAACACACTCTCCGCGGAACTTGCGGCATATCTCTGGATTGCCCTGGAGAATGGCATGTCCGTCTTCGTATGCGGTGAAACAGCGTCCGGTAAGACAACAACCCTGAACGGCATGCTGCCGTTCATCAAGTACAATGCGAAGATATTCTCCGTGGAGGATACTGCCGAGGTCCAGCCCCCCCATGAGATATGGCAGCAGCTTCTCACTAGGGAGAGCGGACCGGAGGAATCGAGGGTGGACATGTTCGCCTTGCTGAAGGCTGCCCTCAGATCGCGTCCCAACTATATCATCGTTGGAGAGATCCGTGGTCGTGAGGGGGCAATTGCATTTCAGGCCATGCAGACAGGACATCCCGTGATCGCCACATTCCATGCAGCGACGGTTGTGAAGATGATACAGAGGTTCTCGGGTGATCCCATCAACGTCCCCATCCGTTTCATGGATAATCTGAATATTGCCCTCTTCCAGCAGGCAGTATATCAGAAGGGAAGATTCCTCAGAAGGGTCCTCGGGATTTCGGAGATCATCGGTTATTCCAAGGAACTCGGCGGGGTACTCACGAAGGAGGTCTTTCATTGGAACCCGACAAGGGACGAGCACAGGTTCAGGGGTAGGAACAACTCGTACATTCTCGAGAACAAGATCGCCCTCATGCAGGGGCTTTCAGACAAGAGGGACATCTACAAGGAACTCGACCTCCGAGCCAGAATTGTAACCGAGATGGCGAACAGGAATATCGTCAAATACAGAGATGTAAGGGAGATCGTTCAGAGATTTCAGATGTTCGGGGTCGAATCCCTTCCCTTCGAAGTATGAGGTATATACATGGTCGTGGAGCTCAAGAGGGTCATCATCGGGATGGACATTCCCGTTTCGAAGTACCTTGCGGGCTTCGCACTTCCGGTGTTCATTTCAAGTCTCGTGGCCTCCCAGATGCTTATCTGGCTCTTTCCTGCTGTTAGAGATAGCATCGGCACCCTGATATTCGCCCTTTCCATCCCCGTAATCGGATTCCTTTTTGTTGTGTTGAAGCCAGTGATAGAAGCGGACAATAAGAGAGCCAAGATAGACGAGAATATGCACCTCTTCATAACCCGTATGGGTGCACTCTCTACATCGAATCTTCCACGCAAGAAGCTTTTCGAGATCCTCTCCCGAGTGGAGGAATACGGCCCCCTGTCCCAGGATGTGGCAAGGATATATGTCCTGATGGACCACTGGAATATCTCCTTGCCCGAATCCGCAAGGTACGTCGCAAAGAGAACACCTTCGCTGATATTTGCGGACTTCCTTGAACGGATGGCTCATTCGGTGGAGACGGGAGAGGATTTCCATACGTTCCTGATCAAGGAACAGACTGTTGTCATGAACGATTATCAGGTGATGTACGAGGGGGCACTGAAGGCCATGGATCTTATCAAGGAGGTTTTCGTGTCCCTTGTTGCCTCATCCATGTTCATGATAATCTTTCTTACCCTTCTCCCCATGATAATGATACACGACACTTTCTTTCTTGTCGTGGGCATCCTTGTCGGTTTCATGATTCTGGAATCAATTCTTGTATTCTTTACAAGAATGAGGCTTCCGAAGGACCTGATGTGGCATAATCTGAAGATCCGCCCCACCTCCGAGGACAGGATCGTCAAGGCCCTGGTCATCGCGGTGCTGATCGGTCTGCTCTCTGCAATGCTGCTGAGCGGTATCGGTCTGAAGGACCCCAAGATCATCCTGGCGGTGGCTATCACTCCGATGTTCTATCCTGGATGGATAATTCGGAAGGAGGAGACCCTCCTGAAGAGATGTGATTCCTCCTATGATGCATTCATGAGATCGGTCGGTTCCGCTGCGGAATCCATCGGTGGTTCCACCGAGGAGGCCCTGAAACATCTGAGGAAGCATGATTTCGGGGCCCTCACGGAGCTGATCGACAGAATGTACAAGAGATTGATGACAAGGATTGACAAGGTCAATTCTTGGATTTTCTTTGCTGCAGAATCGAGGTCGAACCTGATTGCGAAATTCACCGAGATGTACATAAAGGCAATAATGGTGGGAGGAAAACCCACCGAGGTTTCCAAGATAATCTCATCCAATTTCACAAGGATACAGGGGATGAGGAAGCATAGATACCAGATGGCCGCCAACATGACAGGTGTGATGTATGGTCTTGCGGTAGCCATCGCGTTCACTCTCTATCTGACTCTCCACATCATGAGCCTGATGAATGACGCCACGGCACAGATCGACCTTACAAGTCTGAACGGGCAATCCATCCCCGTACCTTTGATGTTCACGACCTACAATGTTTCGATGATGCAGTTGATGGTGCTGGGTGTCATAGTCATCCATTCGCTGTGCTCCGCATTCCTCATCAAGGTAGTGAACGGGAGCCACAAGTATTCGTTCGTTTTTCATCTGGCCGGAATGACCTGGGTTTCACTTATCATCGCGGTCCTTTCGGACATCGCCATGTCAGAGCTGCTCTCCTCGACGGCAATAGGTGCCGGATGAAGGATCGGATTTCCCCAAGGATGTACCATCCTGTAATTGTATTATTCTTCATCATCTGATTGGAGTCAAAAGCTTTTTCAATCATGAAATGGAATTATTCAATGCAATGAAAGGTCCCGGGAACGGGATCAGCTCCGTTGTCTCTCTGGCAGGTGTTAGGGTTTGAGGTATCTCCTGAAGTTCAAGGATGGCAATGTCCTTCGCGGAAAGATGATCGGTGAGATGGGCGGATCCATCCTGCTTAAACCTGATAGTGAGGATGCGGTCAGGATCATTCACCTATCGGAGCTGTCCGGGGCGTGGGAGGTGGGGGACGACGGGACGCTTTCCGGCGGGGCCGTCAAGTCTCCAATAGTGACGGTCGACAGGGAGTTCAGACTTCTGGATGTGGATGAGGTGGAAAGACTGCTGTCCGGTGATGATGCGGACCCTGACGGGGGCAATCCCCTTCCGGATTTTTATTACGAGATATCGTTCAGACCGGGGAGTGTCATCATATCGTGCGATGCTTCCATGGAGGATATTTCCGATCTCGAGGTCGTGAAGGAGGGGAGGACACTGTCTGTATTGTTCATTTCGGGAGGGTCGTTGAGGGAGATCCCCATCGACGTTGATGTTTATCCGATAGATCGTCCTGTTCTGAAGGAGAATTACGGACTTGTTGAGATCATGATACCGGTTTCCTCCTGATCGAGGGTCCTTTCCCGTGACTCGAGGTATTCGGAAGTGCTTCTTCCCACTCTTCCTCTCCCTGATACTGGTCCAAACACTGTTTTATATCTGGTGGGGGAATCCCTTTCTGGTATTTCCCATGGATGAAGAAAGGAAGGAGATTCCGGCTTCGGTTCTCAAGGATATTCTGGAGAAAGCTTCAAAGAGAGGCTACAAACCTTCAATGAAGCTGCCCGAGAGGGTCTTTGCCCTGGGGGTGGAGGTGGGGTACAATGCTCACATGGATGGTGTGGGGTGGGTAATGGTCGAAAGAGAGGAGCTTCTCAAGAAAGGTGCAAAGTTCGGACTCAGAAAGCTTCTGGAATACTATTACAACAAGGGGAAGGAGTTCGGACATGAAAGAAGGATGAACGATCTGCTGTCCGGTAAGAAGGGAGAGGATTCTCAAAGAGAGGGGGAGCGGACATTCGGAGGAGGTGGTTTCTCCGATAGTGAGGAGTTCGAACTCCCCGATCCCGTGAATATGACGGAGATACCCCGGTTAGAGGAGATCTTTCAACCACTCACGGTGCTTCCCGGAGTCACCCTTCCGAAACTTTTTCGGACACCCGGCCTCTTCAATTAGGCTCATGGTTCGGAAAGAATGGATGGATCAGGATATCTGTTACATCATTATTGGTCATACCGTGGGGATAAGGAGGTTTTGAAAGAATGGTTCATGAGGGGGATCAATGGGTAAGAGTGTCATTGAGTATCTGGATCTCCTCTTCGTATTCCGGCATCGTCACCTCGGAGAGTTCCATTCTGACCCTCAGCTTTCCATTCTCGATGAATACATAGGCGTTCTTTACCTTCGATCTGAAGAGCTGCACCCATTTTCCCTTCTTTGTCAGGATCTTATCTTCACATTCGACGAGGTTTGCAGCGGATAATTCCTTCATCTTTCTGTAGCAAACAGCTATGGGGATATCCAGCTTCAATGATAGCTGTTGGGTGGACATGGATTTACCGTAACATGCCGTGAGTATCTTCATCACGTATTCGTCCGTTATCAATTTGGAAAGGTATGCAGGGTCCATTTGATCACATCCTCCATGGCATTCGCTGGTTACTTTCAATGGAATCTGTTTGGAAAGGGAACAAGGAGGGCCTGTCTCTTTCCTTTCAATTCCAACATCATTGATCATTTCTTTTAAATGTTACTGTCACAGTTTTCAACAAGATAATGTCTCATTTCCCAAAAAAAGAAAAAATGTTGTAATAGCATGTACATATCTGTGAAACTTTCTATGTATCGTATATATTATTATCAATAATGATAATGTTTATCTTGCCGATGATATTGTTATTTCCTCGAATTTCTTCCGATTGAGAACAACAATAGTACCGGGAAGGTTCATGGGACATTGAGGGGGATCACATGGGATAATACTTCTCGATTAATTCATCATCTATCCTCTTCAGCTCCTCCTTTGGTATTGTGGTCAGCAGATCCCAGGCCTTCTTCAGGGTCTCCCTGATGGACCTGTCCTCGTCCACCCCCTGGGCTATGAATTCCTTCTCGAACCTCTCGGAGAAGCGGAGATAGGAGACATCCCTTTCCGTGAGGGCCTCCTCGCCCACCACGGCCACGAGATCTCTCAGATTGACACCCTCCGCATAGGCGGCATAGAGCTGATTGGAGACCTGGTCATGATCCTCACGTGTTCTGCCCTTGCCGATACCCTGCTTCATCAATCTTGAAAGACAGGGAAGGGGATTGACCGGAGGTCTTATCGATTTCCTGTGGAGGTCCCTTGATAGAACTATCTGCCCCTCGGTGATGTAACCCGTCAGATCGGGGATGGGATGTGTGATGTCATCATCAGGCATGGTCAGGATGGGTATCTGGGTTATGGATCCCTTCTTTCCCTCGATCCTTCCCGCCCTCTCGTATATCTGGGACAGGTCGGTGTACATGTATCCCGGATATCCCCTTCTGCCGGGAACCTCCTCCCTTGCTGCTGCGATCTCCCTCAATGCTTCGCAGTAGTTCGTGAGGTCTGTCAGGATTACGAGGATGTGCATTCCCTTTTCGAATGCGAGATATTCCGCGGTTGTGAGTGCCATCCTGGGTATTATTATCCTCTCGATGGCCGGATCATCGGCAAGATTGAGGAACAGCACGGCCCTTTCAAGGGCCCCCGACTGTTCGAAGGATCTCTTGAAGAAGTTCGCCTCCTCCGAGGTTATACCCATGGCACAGAAGATGACAGCGAAGTCCTCTTCCTTTCCCAGTACCTTTGCCTGTCTGGCTATCTGGGCGGCCAGATCGTTGTGTGGGAGACCGGAAGCGGAAAAGATGGGAAGTTTCTGCCCTCTTACGAGGGTATTCATCCCGTCGATCGTCGATATCCCGGTCTGGATGAACTCCCTGGGGTATTCTCTTGCCGTGGGGTTGATGGGTTCTCCGTTGATATCCCTCCTTTCCTCGGGTATGATGGGTGGGCCGTCGTCTATGGGTTTACCGGTTCCCGAGAAGACCCGCCCCATCATCTCGGGGGAAACGGGTATCTTCATCGTCTCTCCGGTGAATCTGACGGAAGTTGTATCTGTATCGATACCCTTAGTCCCCTCGAAAACCTGAATGACGGCCTTGTCCATGTGGGCTTCCAGCACCTGTCCCAGACGTATATTTCCTTCTGGGGACCTCACCTTTACGACTTCACCGTAAGAAGCTCCTTTGACCCCCTCGACGACCATCAATGGTCCCGAGACCTCGGATACCGTGGAATACTCTACATCTTTGGAGTCGGTTCCGGACATATGGGGGATGAAGATTAGGTCTCTTATTAATCTTTAGTCCTTTCTTCTCAGCAGAAGTACGAGCCCGATCGACAGTAGTGCCGCCGCCACGACAAGGATGCCCAGGACCTCCAGGTCCGCTCCTCTGTCCTCCTCCTTTTCAATGGTGATCTCCAGAATGTTGTTTTCCATGAGAGCCCGGTTGTTTCCGCTGTATTCGTCCCTTGAGCTCACCTCGCATTTCAGGATATGTGTCCCCGCATCCATGTTTCCGACGGGCAGACGGAGGACCTTTTCCTCGCCCGTTGCAAGATTCTCCTTCCGGTTGAACCGGTAGCTTCCGTCAAGGTATATCGTGACCACTACCTCCTTCGCCTCGGAACCCTCCGCTCCGATGCGGACGATGGCTTCACCATCGACAAATGAGAGATCCTCGATCCTGACATCCGTCAGAGGAAGGACAAGTTCGACATCCATATCCTTGACGGGTGTGAAGTTCAATGTCCTCTCGGCGTTGCCCCATTTGCCGTGCAGCGTGTAGTTGACCCCGTGAATGGTGCCATCATGATCCATGAACGCCCACACTACTCCGACTTCCCCAGAAGAGATACTTTCCTCCATCTCCAGATTCGATTTGAGATGCAGCTCCGCTCCATCCACATCCAGACCATCCGGTCCCCTCACCTTCACATGGATCCTCCCCCAGAGAGCCGTATCCGAAATGGCCCCACCCCCTCGCTGGAATACTATGCCGTTTACATCGGGAGGGGCCCAGCTTTCCACCTCCACCCCCCATCTTGTGAAATTGATGATATCAGCGTCCATCTCGCTGATAACGAAACCACCCTGAAGAAGAAGACCCACCTCCACATCCTTGATGATGGTCCTGTTCAGGGATATCGCCGACGAGGATATTATTCCGTGTGAAGGTCCCCGGATAAGTGCGTCTCTAATCAGAACCGCGCCGATACCATCGATGAGCAATCCGTATGATGAACCGGAGATCCTGATATCAGACAGGATGGACTCTCCCAGAACGTCCTTCAGGTCCATTCCTCCGTATGTACCATTGATACGAATACCGTCTATGCGGGAGACCTTAACATCTTCCATCTTGAGGCCATACAGACCCCCCGGAAGATCTATGACAATGCCGCTCATGTTTACTGTGGAATCGAGGACGAAGACTCCACCCCCGTAGGTTCCGTCAATGGAAACATTCTCAAGTGAGATATTTCCTCCTTGATCTGACAGAGCAGCTATATTCTGTGAATATGAAAGGTTGGAGTGGAAACTGGAATCCTTCACCGTCAGATCCCCTCCGTCAAGTGCGGAAGCGCCAAGCCCCTCTATCCGGCATCTTTCCAGCGTCAGATCACCCGATAAGGTTATGACGCCGGGAATGGTGGAATCGATGATGCTGATATCCGGTAAGTGGCTCTGGAGGGTGCCCGATCGCTCCATTCGTGAATTCACCATCTCGAAGCTTCCGTTCTCAATGTAGATGCTGAAGAGAGCATTGTTGGGGTCCAGACAGCTCCTCAGAGTGGATCCCCTTACGATGAGGCTTCCGA
>Ga0164318_10008219_pt1 | contig 10146 bp, 11 predicted proteins | sample GuaBasSedimGuay9_FD_113734 | JGI IMG/M metagenome (GOLD analysis project Ga0164318, IMG submission 113734) | Subseafloor sediment microbial communities from Guaymas Basin, Gulf of California, Mexico - Guay9, Core 4571-4, 0-3 cm | ecosystem: Environmental > Aquatic > Marine > Hydrothermal vents...
ATAAATGTAACACTACAACCAACTAGGGTAGTAGAGAAGATAGAACTGAATTTCTTTATTAAATAAAATTATTTACATAGGCCCTTTCTTATTTAATCTATGAAAGGGCCTATGTAAAATAGTTAAGGAATTATTAAATGCATGAGCAGTTAAAGTGTCAAATATGTGGTAAAGTTATAAACAGTATGGCTGGGTTAGGCAGACATATTTTAGTTCATAAAAATGAAATCAACCACCAAGAATATTATAATAAATATTTAAAAACTGATCCACAAGAAGGTATATGCCCTATTACTAATAAACCAACTAGATTTAAAAGTTTGAAGGATGGTTATTATAAATATTGTGGAAGGGGTTCAAATTCAGCATCAGATGAAGTTAAAATTAAAAAAAGAAAAACAATATTTAAAAATTATGGAGTTAAAAGTGCAATAGAAATAAATAAACAAGAGAAAATTGAAAAACATAAAAAAACAAGATTAAAAAAAAGACTTATTAAAAAATTACATGATGATTTAGAATTAATATTAAACATTAAAAATATAGATAAAAATAATAAAAAACAATGTCAAATTTGTGGTAGAATATTTCCAAATACACATAAACTTGGCTTGCATTTAAAAATTCATAAAGTAAAAACTAAAGACTATTATGATTATTTTTTTAAAACTCCAACTGAAGGGATATGCCCGTATTCAAAAAAAGAGACATCTTTTATTAGTTTAGAAGATGGTTATAGAAAATTTAAAGAAAAATATCAAAAAGATAAGAATGTAGTGGCTAAATGTAAAAATACAAATGCACAACATAGTTTAGAAAAATTAAAAGAAAAGAGTGGTTTATATCAAGTAGAAATTATAAACAAAAACCAGTTTTTAAATATACATAGTTCACTAGATTTAAAATGTCTAAAATGTGGAAATATTTATAAAAATAGATTTTATAATTTACAACTAGGTTATGGTAAATGCCCAATTTGCTATCCAAGAAATACACATATATCAAAATGGGAGGTTGAAGTATATGAAGAAATTGAAAAATATTTTGATGAAAAAATAATTGCAAGTTGTTGTGGCATAATAAATTCAGAAAAAACAAATCGTCCATTAGAATTAGATATTTATATACCATCTAAAAAAATTGCTATAGAATGTAATGGTTTGTATTGGCATAGTGAATTAATATTGGATGATCCTATTAATTACCATCTGAATAAATTAAATTTATGTAAAGAACAAAACATCCAATTAATTCATATATTTGAAGATGAATGGTTAAGTAAAAAAGAAATCTTAAAAAAAATGATTTTACATAAATTAGGTATCAATAATAATTATAAGATATATGCAAGAAAATGTAATATAAAAGAAATAGATCCTAAAACTAAAAATAAATTCTTGGATAATAATCATATTCAAGGAAGAGATGCATCTAAAGTAAAATTGGGTTTATTTTTTGATGATAAATTAATTGCAGTTATGACTTTTTCTGGTAAGAATTTAGCAAAAGGTACTTATAATATAGATGATAATACGTGGGAATTAAGCAGATTTGCTACAGATATTAATTATCAAGTTATTGGAGGTGCTGGAAAATTACTGAAATATTTTCAGCGTAATTATGAATGGTCTAAAATATTTACATATGCAGATTTAAGATATTCAAATGGAAATATGTATAACCAATTGGGCTTTAAATTAATTTCACAGAGTAGACCTAATTATTGGTATGTTGATGGTCTAAGGAGAATATATAGATTCAATTTAAGAAAAAAACCAGATGAACCAAAAGATATATCTGAACATATTCTTAGAAAGAACGAAGGTTATTATAGGATATGGGATTGTGGAAATTTAAAATTTGAAATAAATAGAACAAAATAAAAAGCTTTAATTTACTATGGAGCAAAAGATAATGAATTCATTTATTAAAGAATATATTAATAATTTATATAATGAAATTGAAAGAATATTAATATTACAACTTGAAAAATTAAATGTTCCAAATGATGATGAAATCATAAAAAGGCATTGTTTTAAAATAGAAGGTAATCAAATATCAATACAAAATTCAGAAAATTATACTATAGCTAAATATTTTTTTGAAGATATACTTTTGTTAACTTTTTCCAGAAATGATTCAAAACATATTTTCACGTTTCCAGAAATTTATTCTGATAATATAAAAAGTAAAGTTATAAAATACTTAAATAATTAATTTTTTTTAGAACAAAATAAAAAGAAGGATAACCTATTAGTTCCTATTGTAAGATTGGAGATTTCATGATTGCTAAATTATTAAATTTATTTAAAAAAGTTGGTAATTATGGAAAGTAAAAAAAGAAAATTAGAATCATTCTTTGCAATAGATTCTTATGAAACAAGTGAAGAAAACAAACCAATTGATACAATAAATATAAAGGATAAAGAAACAGGTGAAGAAAAAAGTTTAATAAAAGATGATCCAATTTATGAAATAGATGATCCCTCTAAAAAAGATAAAAAATCAATATGTATAGATTTTGATGGAGTTATTCATCAATATGATACATGGAATAATGGAAATTTAAATCCAAATGCAATTCCTGGTTCAAAAAAAGCTATTGATCTTTTAAAAAATAAATATAAAATAATAATTTTTACAACAAGAGCATCTAAAACTTATAATCAAAAACCATCCAGCGATGAATTGATTGAAAAAATGACAAAATGGCTTAAAGATCGTGATATATATTTTGACGAAATAACATCTGATAAAAAGGGTGCTGTAGCATATATTGATGATCGAGCTATTAGATTTGAAAACAATTGGAAACCAGTATTAGATATGGTTGACAAATTATAATAAATTTCACGGAGGAGTGATATGAAAAATTCTTTTACAAAAGTTCAAAGTAATAAATTTAGTAGAAATTTTGGTGGTACTACTAAAGGTGTTGCAGATCCTTATGTTACTGGTTATCATCACATATTTTTTACAACTATTCCATCTGGTGTATCTAATTTTATGACAGGGTCTGCAGATGCAATGGATATATCATCAATTAAAAATCTTTTAGCTGGTAGTTGTCTATCTGTAACACCCCCAGGTGGAACTCTAAATCGAGTTGAGTTTACTGGATTAGGTGGAACAAAATGGGCAGTACCAGGTAATATTGATTATGGTAATACGGTATCAGTTAAATTCTTAGAATTCAATGGTACACCTATTGCAGATATTTTTCACGCTTGGATTAAATTAATCAGAGATTATAGAACTGGTGTAACAGATTTAGCGGAACAATCAAATTTATCAGGTTATAGTAAAAGTACTTATGCCGGGTTAATGTATTATTGGACAACAGCACCAGACGGTAAAACTGTTGAATATTATGCTGCATATGACGGTGTTTTTCCAACTAAAGATCCACAGGATTTATTTTCAAGTGATGTTGAAACTGTTGGCCGAATGGATATTGAAATTGAATTTAGTTTAGATTATATTTGGCATGAACCTTGGGTTAGAAATAAATGCCAAACATTATCTGATAGTTTAATGTCTCAAAAAACTGATATTCAAAATAGATCTGATATAACTTAATAAAATATATAAAATGGAACATACACTTAAAACAATCAAGTATTTACTATGTTTAAGAGAATCATTGGCAACAATTTTTCCAAAACAAAGTAATGAATTAATTAATGAATTTACTGATTATGAAATTTTATATTTAACTAAATATGGCAAACGCCCTAGATATAAGTTTAATTTCCTAGAGGAATCTTTATTAGTTGAAGATTTAAAAGTTTTTTTATTAAATAATATTGACTTTTTAGAAGAAACTGTTGGGTTGCATGAATCACATATATTAATTGATTCTTTACAACCACTTGGAAAATCAGGTTTAACAAGTTCTAAAGTTTTACTTGAAGGGATGATAAAATCTGGTACATTTAGTATTTTAACAGAACAGTCAAAACAACATCAATATACCTGGAAAGAAGATCCAGAAACAGGTGATAAATTATTGGTTGATATGACTGAAAATAGAATTGTTAAACGTGTTCCAGCTAATACATCAACTAAAGAGCTTAAAAAAATAATGGATGGAGTTTCAAAAATTAGCTTAATTTCTAGCACTGCGGCTCAAGTTAGGGATCTTGGAAGGTCAGTTTCTTCGGGTGTAAAAGCAGCTGGTGAAATAGCAGGTAATGCAGGAAAAGCAATTTTACAAGGTGCTAAAAAAGTTGGAACTTCAGCAGCAGCAGTTGGAAAATTTGCAGTTAGTAAAATAGGAACTGCAAATTTAGGATATGCTGCTTTAGCTGCGGCTTTAATGTATGGTGGATATAAGTTATATAAAAGCAAATTTTCTCAATCAGTTAGAGCATGTAGTAAATATACTGGTGAAGAAAAAATTAAATGTAAGAAAAAAATTCAAGCTGATGCTATTAGATCACAAATATATGATTTAAAAGTTTCGATGATAGCGTGTAATAAAACAGCTTCACCAAATAATTGTAAATTAATTATTACAAATAAAATAACAAAATTACAAAAAAAACTTACAGATTTATCTGTTTAGTTTGCATAGGGATAGATTAATATAAAATCAAAAAAAAAATAAATTAAATAACAGGAGAAATTAAAATGAGTAAACAAATAGAATCAATCACATTTTTTTCATGTTTAAGAGAGGCTTTAGCTCTTTCATTAGATAATATGGAAGGTTTACAAGAGTCTGAAAAAAGTTCTTTACAATCTTTTATTTTGAGTGAAAGTACAGACTATGAGGTAATGCATTTTTCAATAACTGGAAAATTTCCATCAGAAAAATATAATTCTGTTAATGAAGCTATTTTAGTAGATACTATTAAAAATGAATTAACAGAAAACTATATAGAACTAATTGAAAGTGGAAATTATACGGAAGAAACTCTGGATAATCTTATAGAATCATTAATACCTTTAACTGAGAATGGTTTATCTTCTTCAACATTAATCCTCGAACATCTTTCATCTACAGGTATACTTCCATTAATTATATCTGAAAAATGGTATGATAAATTTTTACCAAAAAAAGATAAACCTACTGCTAAAAAAAGTGATATACCAAAAGGTATTTCTGACGCATCTGATGCAATGACGGGTCAGTTTAAACAAGCAGGTAAAATGAAGAACCCAATTATGGGTAAAAAGGGTTCACCAGCAGGTTCTGATACACCAGCAATAATAAAAGCTGCTGGAAATGCAACCATGGATGGTGATGGCACTGTTAAAAAACCTGAAAGCGCTGCCAAGGGCGCAATTTCATTGAAGAAACTTGGTGGTGCTGCTGGTGTTACTGTTGCAATTGCTGCTTTATTATATGGTGGCTATAAAACTTATAAACGTTTCTTATCTAAAGCAGCAAGAGCTTGTTCAAATAAATCTGGAGCAGAAAAAACAGCTTGTATGGTTGCTTTTAAAAAGAATGCAGTTAAGGCACAGATTGCAGACTTACGTAGGGGTTTATCTGGTTGTTCAGGTACTAAAAATCCACAAAAATGTAAAGCTGCCATTAATGCTAAAATTCAAAAACTTCAATCAAAAGTAGCATAATTAATAAATATTTATATTAATTATAAATTTAAGGAGATAATGTAATGAGTAAACAATTAGAATCAATTAATTTTTTAACATGCCTGAGGGAAGTAATTGATCTTTCTTCTGCTGATGGACTAACTGAGGATGAAAAATCATCTTTATCTTCATTTATCATGAATGAAGCATCAGATTATGAAGTGATGCATTTTGCAATGACTGGCCAATTTCCTGATGAAAAATATAATTCTGTTAGTGAAGCTATTTTAATTGAAGAAATTAAAAATGATTTAATTGAAAATTCATTTGAATTATGTGAATCATTAGGGGAGGATAAATTTGAAAACTTAGTTGAATCATTGGTTCCGTTGAGTGATTATGGTCTTTCTTCATCACAAAGTATTTTAGAGTATTTAATTAATACCAATCTTATTACAGATTTAATTAGTGAAGGTGCAAAAGAAAAATTAGCAGCTATTCATGCGGAAAAAAAACGTAAACGTGATGCATCTAATGCTAATGCAAGAGTGAATAGAGATAGATTGCATACAGCGAAAGGTAATCCAGATGCAAACGAGTTTGTTTCGGCCAATGCTGATATGGAAAAACGTGCTAAAAAGGATCAAGATGAATTAGCTGGATATAAAAAAGATCGTCAATTGAGGAGTGATACTAGTTCTTTGGAAGACAATAATATTAATGCTAAAACTTATGCTAAAACTCAAGCTGCTATGGGTGTACATAAAGCAAAAGAAGGTGCTAAAAATCTAGGTGCAAAAATCAAAAAAGCAGTAACTCCACTAAAACAGACAAAGCTTGGTGCTGGAGTAGAAGATGATAAAGTTGGTGTTGGAACTCAACTTAAAACTCAAGCTCAGTTAAAAGCAGCCCAAGCAAAAAAAGCAATTACAGATAAGATCAATAAGTATAGAAATCATAAAGAAAGTCCCATGGGTGCTGGTGTAGAAGATGATAAAGTTGGTGTTGGAACTCAAATTAAAACCAAAGGACTAATGGCTGCCCACACAGCAAAACAACAAGCCATCAAAGCAGCTAATTCTGCATCTGAGGCTGCTGGTAAAGCTGCGCAATTTGTTAAATCTAATGCAAAACCTATTGGTGGTGCTGTATTAGCTGCTGCTTTATTATATGGTGGCTATAAAACTTTTAAAAGATTTTTTAGTAAAGCAGCAAAAGCTTGTTCAAATAAATCTGGAGCAGAAAAAACAGCTTGTATGGTTGCTTTTAAAAAGAATGCAGTTAAGGCACAGATTGCAGACTTACGTAGAAGTTTGTCTGGTTGCAAGAATACTTCAAATCCCCAGAAATGTCAATCAACTATTCAAGCTAAAATATCTAAACTGCAAGCAAAAGCTGCTTAGATTTAAGAACTATGAAATCATATTTATGATGGATAAATATTGAGGATATGATAATATGCAAAAATCAATTGTTAATAGTATAGCATTTTTTAGTTGTTTAAGAGAATTTGCTAGTTTATCAAATCCAAAACATAAAAAATATATAACAGAGAATGCAACAGATTATGAAGTTATATATTTTGCCGCAACTGGAAACTTTCCAAAAGAAAAATATAATAGAATAAATGAAAATTTTTTAGTTGAAGTTGTAAGAAGGCAACTTAAAACTGAAGAGTTGAAAGAAATGGATGAATTGGTTAAAACTCTCCAGCCATTGAGTGAAAGTGGTATGTCATCTAATCCTACCATTTTATCATATTTAATGGAAACTTCATTAAATGATAAAATAAGTAAAATAAATAAACTATATTATAGTGGCGGAAAAGATGTAGATAACCGAGATTTAAAAAATTTAAAATATGATGCTAATGAGTATAAGAATAAAATGCTTGGTAATACAAGTGAAAAGTTAAGAAAACGAAAAATAAAATTACAAGCAATGAAAACTAAAATTGAACAAGATGCAATTGATGGCAACTTAAAAAATTATGATAAAGATAAGGCTGAATTTATTAAACTTGGAACACAATATAATAAAGATGCTAAAAAATATGATCGTAAAAAAGAAGATATAGTCGATCGAGTTGGAACCAGATTAAATATTAATAAAGATGATTATGGTTCATACGCTAAAGGTCAAGCAGACACTGAAGCAAAACCGAGTAAAAATTCATTATATAATAAAAAAGAATCTAAACACTCAAATATAATGAAGAGCACAGAGGGAACACCAAATGTAACACAGACTCAAAAAAAGACAATGCCAAAAGAAACACCAATTACAAAGAATAATAAACCAACTGTTCCACATGACGAGATAACTAAACCTAAAAGTGTTAATAATTTATTACAAACAATTAAAAGTAATCCTGCTAAAACATTTTATGGTGCTATGATAGGTGCAGGTATTCTTTATGGTGGATATAAAATATATCAGCGTTTTCTAAGCAAAGCAGCAAGAGCTTGTTCTAATAAATCTGGAGAAGAAAAAACTGCTTGTATTGCACAATATAGAAATAATGCAATTAAAGCTCAAATAATGGAACTTAAAAAAGGTTTGAGTGTATGTGCAAAGACTAACAATCCAGCTAAATGTAAAGCTACAATTGAAGATAAAATTAAAAAACTACAAAATAAGCTGGGATAACTTTTCTATAGTAGAAAAGTGTTCAACGAAAGATATAACTACTGTTAAAGGATATCATTAATTTAAAATTGATTATAAGAAATTCGGTTTTTCCGAATTTCATTGAAATAAAAACAAATATAGTTAACTGAAATCATTAAAGGAGATCAATCATGTTTACAGGTTTTACGCAAAAATTTCCAGAGTATGAGGTTATTACACCACAAACAAATCTATCTTTTACTTTAAGAACTTTAACTGTTCAGGAAGAAGAAAGATTAAAAGGTAGTTTTGTCACACCCCAAAAAATAATTGATCATTTGAATAGAGGTATATTTGATGCACTTATTCAAAAACCAGAATCAATTACAGATTATAAATCATTTCTAAATTCAGTCACAACCAAAGATAGAGACGCTTTATTATATGGATTATTTCATATAACATATGAAGAAATTAGAAATTATGATGTTACGTGTTCTAAATGTGGGCATGTACATGCAGTAACAGTTAAAGCAAGTGAAACATTCAGTATGAACCCATATCCAAAGGAAAATATTTTAAAACAAGAAAAACTTATAAAATTAAAACAAATGAAAGATGTATCTGTTGTTTTAAAACAACCAACACTTGCTGATGAAAATGAAATATTATCTCAATTTGCAGGTAGTGCTGAATTTTCAACAGAATTGGTATCTGAAACATTATTTATAAAACGTTTTGAACAAAACGTTGAAGAAATAGTTGAACCTGTTATTATAGATAATAGACATGATATTATTGAAGGTTATCAATCATTACCAGCAAGGGATAAACGTCTCATTATTAAAGAATATAAAAAATCATTTGGTAAATATTGTTCAACTTTAAAAATGAGGGCTCATTGCCCAGCATGTGGTGCGCAGGAGGTGATCGACATTGACCTTGTCGATAATTTCTTTCGCTCACTATATGAGTGATAAAGGTGTCGAGTCATATAGAAAAATTTTAAAAGAAAATGTATATACATGTATGGAATGGAGTCACCAGTCATATGAAGAAGTAATGAATATGCCAGTTCAAAAACTAACAGATTATTTAACATGGAAAACAAATTTAGAAGAAAGTAAACGTAAAATGTTAGAGGAGCAAAAGATATAAATGGCAAGTAATTTAAAAAAATTCAATAGAAATGTTTTAGGAGCATCAAATAAAATATTTGATTATATGCCCGATATATCTCCTTCTGGTGATGTTAAAAGATTAAGTGAAATAGATGTAATTATTAATTCTTGGAAAAATATTTTATTAACACCAGTTGGTTCATATGATCACAACCCAGAATATGGAAGTATATTATATCAACTACTATTTGAACCAGCTGATAATATAACTATTGATAAAATAAAAACAGAGTTAGAAAGTAAATTGATGTTATATGATGATCGAGCTAAAATTATGTCAACTGATGTAAAATATATATCTTCAAATAAAAAAGGTTTTAATATTGACATTGATGTTTTATATAAAGGCAATCAAAAAAATATGAGTGTTTCTATAACAGAAGAAGGTATGGTAAAATGATAAGATCTCAGTTATGGACACGATTATATGATTATATTGAAGAATATCAATATTTAGTTTATGAATATTATAGTAAAGATGCAATTGCTTTTCTTGTTACATATTATCATTTAAATAAAGATGAAACAGTTTGGGATGATACTGATTTATTTGGAGGGTATTACGAAAAAATTGGTGATTTAACTGGTGTTAAATGGGATAAGATATTATTATTACCTATCTTTTTTATTGAAGATGTTATGACAAATTTTGACGCGACAGTTGAAAGTGGACAAATAAAATTAAATGAAACTTCTATTGTAATACCTTCAGAATACGGTTTTACACCTTATCCTAATGATATTATTAAATTTGATCAACATTATCTTAGACCAGAATTAGATACTTATCCATTATTTTCAGTGACAGGTG
>Ga0164318_10008220_pt1 | contig 10144 bp, 12 predicted proteins | sample GuaBasSedimGuay9_FD_113734 | JGI IMG/M metagenome (GOLD analysis project Ga0164318, IMG submission 113734) | Subseafloor sediment microbial communities from Guaymas Basin, Gulf of California, Mexico - Guay9, Core 4571-4, 0-3 cm | ecosystem: Environmental > Aquatic > Marine > Hydrothermal vents...
CAAAAATGAGGTTTGTCAAAGAAATCTACATATAATATTTATATATAGATGTTAAAAATTCAGTTATATATGAAATCAAATCAAATCTGCTTCTAACCCAGTTGGCATGGTGTATTTCAGAAAATTTAAAAAATCTGCACCTATAACCGAATGAATCAATCTATTTTTTTTTCCATGCAAACTTGAAGAATTCTATCCTGCGGAATATTTCCCAGCCTTTACCATGTAGCACATATAAGGAAAAGACGAGAATTTTCAAATATCATCTCATTTTAATCACGATGTATTCATATTTTGCTTTGTATCCCACTTTTTGATAAACGTGCACTGCAGATGGGTTGTCAGTGCGAACATGAATAAGAATGATATTTGTATGCTTGAAAAGAAATTGCACACTACTCGCAACAATTGAGGTTGCATATCCTTGATTGCGAAAATCTGGATCGGTGCCAATTATACTTATAATCCCTATTTGTTCATCAATCCAAAGCCCTGCTAAACTGATAAATTCTCTGTTTTTGTCCAAAATTGCCAAATAAAGATGATTATCATCCATAGTAATATCCGCTGCAGAATATTCTCCCCAGAAAATAGGATCTACTTTACGGAGGAAAGCCGCGATTTTTTCCTTAGAAGCGGGACTGGATTCCAAAATTTCAGGGGAAAATCTTCTTTCGAGCTTTTCTGGTATTTTCTCTTCTCCTTTATTTAGAACCATCCGATATAAATTAAAAGTTAGCTTGAAAGAAGGAAAATTCCTTTCTAACAATTCTTTGTGTTCCATGGTTCCGGTGATTTCGCGAATATCAATTAATTGTTTTTTCAAATAATCGAGAAATATTTCGGCAGCTTCACAGGATCCTCGAAGTTGAATGGTTTGATTACGCCAGATGATAAATAAGCCATGAATTTTCTCGTTAACATCCACAGCCGCGAATAACTGAGTGTTTTGGGGATATTGTTTATAATCCAGCAAATAAAAGAAAAATTCATCTTCACGCCTTTTTATATAATTCCAGAAGATTTGGTCAGTTTGAGGCTTTATGGGCAGAATTTTTATGTCAACCATATATTCGCCTTTACTACATGCTTTTTATTCTTTCCCTATTGCACCATTTTACTTCTTAACTTCTTAATTTTCGATTTACAAATAATCACACATAATATGCATGTATTATCCCAATGGCAAGCTTGTATTATTCCATTTGATTAACATCAAGCCCTATTTTCTTCTTAACCATAATACATTTCTCGGTGAAAAATATGAATGCATATAAAGCTGTGTTAATCGGCGAAGCTAATGTTGGTAAAACGACCCTCACCAAACTCCTGAGAGAAAAACACGACCTCGACGAACGAAAACCGACCATTGGGGTCGAAATCTCTAAAGTCCCGACGGCATTAGGAAACATGTGTGTTTGGGATTTAGCGGGTCAACGAAGATTTCAATTTCTTTGGGATGAATTTTTGCGCGGTTCCAAATTGACAATAGTTGTGACGGATTCAACTACGAAGAACGTGATGCTTACAAAGGACTTGTTGGAACGTCATTTGACTAAAAATGCTGCAAAAGTCATAGCAATTGCGAACAAGCAAGATTTGGATGATCGGATGGATCCAAGTTCAATTGAAGCGGCATTAGGGGTTCCTACCTATGGAATGGTGGGAATCAATGAGCAAAATAAAAGCAAGCTTCGGCAAATCATCGAACGTCATTTGCAATAGATCGATTTTAAATTTTTTCATTCTCATTTTTTAATATCTTTCTTTCTCCTTCTAATTTTATCAAGCGGCATCATGTTTCAATTTAAATCGTGAAGCGATTAAATGTGCGAGCCGTAATGGCTCAGGAACTGAGGAATAATGGGTTAAAAAGTGCAGTAAATCAATCACTTCTGATTTTGATATACCAATTGGATGAAAACACACATTTTTTGACAATTCAGGAGAAATATTGACCTTTACATTTAGGGTTTCTAAAGGAGGAAGATTTTTCAATACTACCAATTCATCTAATCGGTTGGGAAATACTTTTTCAAAAACATCTCCGATGATATGTGTAGGATGATTACTGGGAATGAGCAAAATCGGGATTTGGGTTTTTTCATAAATGATAAACGGATTTGGAATATTGAAGCCTGCGACACATGGAGAATCAATCAAAATAAGTTTAATTTCATTTCTATACGGATTAGATTGGATTAATTCAAGGATTTTAGTAGTCGAATCACTCCCATCCACGGTTATCCGAGTGCTGGACACATGCATCAATTGTAGACCTTTGGTAATTACTCCAATAAGGTCGGTCATATGTGAAGAATCAGGATCTACTTGAGGACGATAACGCATTAAATCGGATTTTTCATGTTTTCCATCATCAAAAGCCAAGATGCAACTTTTTCGTTTCAATTTTCCCACTGATATTTTTCAACAAGATATTTTTTAATTTTCCTTAATAACACAGTAAAAGCTTCAATTGCTGCTTGAGTTTCCATCATTGAGTCGTTTAAGTCAAATTTCTTAAGTGTTTCTATCAATATTGAGCCCATCGATTCAATTGTCCATCCATCTTCGCAGTAAACAAATCCAATAAATGCTTCAGTGGTATCCGCCATAGCATGAGCATCCGACCGTGTTTTTCCATATAGTTTCATCTCTGCATTTTTCAAAGCATGGGAAAGAATGGTTCTATTTACCTTTCTTTGGGTGAATTGGCCGAGAACAGCAGTTTTTGCAATAGTATAAATGGTGTTCGTTATTGCGTCTCCAAATTTCGCTAAGGATTTATTGATTCCTATATCCTTTAAGCTGTTAATTTGCAAACTTTTACGAATGGAGTTTAATTCTTCAGAGAGTAAAAGTTTCTGGGAGTTATCCGGCTCCGGCTTATCGGGCATTGGTTCTACCATGGTATTGAATAAATAGAGCACTCTAACTATGAAAAAGATTTGGAATTAAGAATTTTTTTTAGTATTTTTAGACTATTTTTAAGGATAGGGATCAATTAAGAGAAGCCTTATTTTTTAAATTATTCTGAAATTATCATTCAAAAAATTATTTGTGGCAATTTAGTTGAAATTTATGAGCAAAACGTACACTACCTTAAGCATCTATTTCAAGTCAATTCGTAAACCGATATTTTGCAAATCACATCGACGTCAGGCATATATTATTATCAGAAATAAAGCAGAAATCTTAGGAATTACCATTGTTCCGCACCGATTTAGCCCAAAAATTCTCTTTAATGAATAGACTAAAAAAAATGGAGGAAAAAATTCAAACCGAGTCGCTTTAGGGCGAAATTTATAATTTCATGGCTGCCACTGCGTTTTTCATTCCCTTCCATTCTGTCTTCATTTTCGTCAGAGCTTCGCGTAAAACACTTTTGATATCACGAAAAGAATTTAATCGCACATACATTTTGGGGGGATCAAAACTAGTTTGTTTATAGGCGCAAAATTCCACCCCGCTGCATTTTAACATTTTTGAGACCATATAATTCATCAATCCGTGGGATTGATGCTCAACGATAACGTAATATTCAAATTCGCTTTCTTGTTCAATATGGATTTTTAGATATTTGTAATCTCGTTGAGGAATTTCTTCTCCAAGCTGAGAAGAGAGTATTTCAGCGAGTTCTTCTTTGGATTGATCAGAGGGAACATCTTCTTCGATATTTTCATCCGAATCTTTATCTACGCTTAAAAAATCTCCATCCAATTCTTCCTCAAGTGACTTTTTTTTTCCCATGAAAACTTTACACCAACAACTTAAGTAGCAAGGCATTTCAAAAAAAATTTATGAATTTGTACGATATGGATAATAGTTAATTCATATGAGAAATTCGCAATATCGATTTGGAAAATCCACTTCTGGGAGTTCAACCAGAGTAATAATTGGAATAATAGTAGTTATACTAGGTATTTTTATGTTTTTTAGCAGCGTTTTGGTTCCGATATTCACTAAAAATGTGTTTTTGATGTTTCCCTTCTTTTTCGGAGCGTTCATTTTTCTAGTAATAGGTATGATTTTGTTAACCATAGGCCGGATTAAAAGAGGGAAAAGTTTCGATATGTATGATGCCACCTATGATATGCCGTTAACTGAGACAAATTCCGAATTACCAAAGATAATTTGTCCCTATTGTGGAGAACACAATCTTAAAGGAGAAAAATTCTGCAAAAGCTGTCAATCCCCATTAGAATAATGAAATAAGGAATAGTAGAATTGATGTTAAGTAATATCGCTTCAAAATCAGAATTTATAAAAAAATTATTGCAAATCGTTCTCTTGTTCCATCTCTCTCTGAGCATCTCGGATTTGATGTTCATATAGTTGAATTTTGTCCCGCGGTCCTGCAACAATCAATTTTAAACCAATGTCATGGGTGTAATCTACGCTGATCTTTAATCCAGCATTATCTGCGCGCTTTTGGGCATATTCTATCATATCCTCAATTTCATCAACTACTGAAACTTGAATTAAGATTGTTTTCTTTCCGGTGCGTGCCATTACGATTTTCCTCGTTTTTTTTGTTTTTTAGAAGTGTAAAACTTCTTCAAACTCGCCGTAGTCATTTGCCATTATTTTCCGCTGCACATTTCCACAAAACGGACAAATAACTTGAGTTTTATTTTTGCGCTTCATTTCATGCCCGCAGTACTTGCAAAAGGATTTAATCACACCAAGATTGTTGTCGACTAATGTTATCTGAAATTCTCTTCCTTCCTGTCGTATAATTTTGGCTCGAACAATGTCATTTTTCTCAAAAATTTCATCCAGTTTATCTACATAAGATTTCGATACATTGGACACATGAACATTACCGATCAATCCCATATCTACTACCACTAAGTTATTGATAGTATTTATCTTGGTTCCCACAGAAGTTTTTCGGATGGAATAAACCACACCCATAACTATATCTCCTGGAAGAGGGGTTTTTTGACGCTCAGTATAACTTCCTTCAATGTAGATTTGTCGATTTTTTTCATCAATACTCAAAAACCCAGCAATTGCAGCATATATTTTACCATTTTCTGTATATGTAGTAGACGAATCTCCCAGATACTCTTCGGTGTGGCCCAGTTCATCGCCAATATAGACAAATGGTTTCTTATTTTCTGGTTTATCAGATGAATTCATATACCGATCACATATCATTATTTTTTTTTCACCAATCGCATGATTAATGAATGAATGATGCTTTTTTTACTTTACATTTAAAGTGAAATCCCATTATTTACACGGTATCAAAATATGAAAAAATCAGAGTTAATCAATCTTATCCAAAGTTTAAAAACATTTCAATCTCCAAAAGCGCATTATGAGCAGTACTATACCGATGCCATCGCAACTGCAGATATTTTCTACCACATTGCTTTTGAACGCCAAGATTTGAATAATCGGTTGGTGATCGACTTGGGATGCGGCGGAGGAAATTTATCAATTGCGGCAGCGGTTTTAGGTGCGCCAAAAACAATAGGAATTGATATTGATCCAGAAGCCTTAAGTATTTGCCAAGAAAACATCGATTCTCTGCAATTAAATGACAAAATTACCTTAATACAGGGAGATTTAACCACCTTAAAGTTAGAAGAAACAATTCTTAATGTAACAAATTGGGATACTTTAGATAAATCTGCGATTTTAGTCGTTTCTAACCCACCTTTTGGAGTAAAAAGGCGTGGAATTGATGTAATTTTCCTAAAACAAGCAATTTCCATCTCAAATTTGATATACTCCTTGCATTTGAGCCATCCCCAAAATCGTGAATTTCTAATTCGAAAGATTTCCCAGTTGGGAGGTCGTGTTGATCATGTTTTTACATTGCAGTTGGTCTTAAAACATTCCTATTCTTATCATAAAAAAAAACAAAAATATATTCATGCGGATTTGTTCCGGATTATAAAATTATAATTCATACACTTTTCATGCGCTTCTTATGCACTTCTTATGCGCTTCAACCATTCATTAACAAGCATCTCAAAAATCTCTTGCTGTTCTACTTGAGCATAATGTCCTGCTTTATCCAAAATGCTCACTGTTATATGAGAAAATTTTTCTGAAAATTTCAAAGCATCTTGATAACCCACTACATCATCTTGTCGACCACATATAAATAATGCGGGAAAAGAGAACATATTAGGGATATCAAATAAATCCCATGAAAAACCATAGGATTTCTGCTGAATACGATTCAATGTTTCCATATTTGCAATTTTCATAGCTTGAGGAATTTCTTGGAGAAATCGCTTGCAAATACGCTCATTTTCTATTACTAAAAAGGAATCAATCTCCTTTTGTAATTTTAAAGAAAGATTACAGTAGTATTTTTCATCTCGCTCTAAAATAGTGCGTTTAGGTAAATTTCTTTTAGAAAAATCTGGTTCCAACATCGGACAAATAAGAAGTAATCCTTGAATATATTCTCGTCGCTTTACGGCAATTCCACTAGCAATATAGCCTCCGTAGCTTTCACCGACCAAGAGAAATTCTTTGTTAGGTAGAATAAGATCAATAAAATCTAAAGTAAATTGCAAGATATCGTCTGTTGAATTTATATGGCGAGATACTTCGGTTTGACCCATCCCGGGAAAATCTAGATAAATTCGTTGATATCCCGTAATCTCCCTAAAGATTGGTTCCATGCACCCTATCATAATTCGACTATCAAGTGGGAATCCGTGCAACAACAATACAGGAATTCCTTTTCCGTAGGTTTCATAATAAACGCGTATACCATTGATTTGACAGAACATGACACTGAAATATCCTATTTAATCTGGAAATAGAGCGAGAAAAAAAGTTGAAAAAAATTTATTTTATTGAAAATCTTTAAAATCGGAATATTTCTGGGGGTAGTGAGCTTTTTCATCCAATTCTTCTTCAATTCTCATTAATTGATTGTATTTCGAAAGTCGATCGGCTCTACAAGGTGCACCTGATTTAATTTGCCCAGTACACAATCCTACTACAATATCTGCAATGGTATTATCACATGTTTCACCCGAGCGATGAGAAACCATGACCGTATAACCATGACTAAACGTAAGCTTTGCTGCTTCAATAGCTTCCGATATTGTTCCAATTTGATTGATTTTTAGAAGTAAAGAGCTAATGGCATTCATATCAATAGCCTTTTGTAGTCGTTTCACGTTAGTAACGGTTAAATCATCGCCAACAATCTGACATTGATTTCCAATCTTTGCCTTAAGTGCAGCAAATTCGGACCATCCTTCTTCATCGAATGGATCTTCTAAAGATTTTATTGGATATTCATTTACAATTCCTGCCCAGTAATCCACTAACTCAGCCGGTGTTAGAGCTTTTCCATCGATATTATATACTTTGTTTTCTTTATCATAAAATTCAGAAGCAGCAGGATCCATCGCCAAAACGATATCTTTACCTGGGGCATAACCTGATTGTTTAATAGATTCCATAATTATATCTAAGGCTTCCCGTGTGGTCGATAATGCTGGGGCAAATCCACCTTCATCGCCTACATTAACAGAAGTTGCACCGTATTTTTGTTTAATTACTTTTTTCATAGTATGATAAACTTCTGCTGTCATGCGAATTGCTTCTCGAAAATTTGGAGCCCCAATTGCTTGAATCATAAATTCTTGTGGAGCCAAATCCCCTCCAGCATGTTTTCCACCATTAAGGACATTTGATGAAGGGATTGGCAATAAATATTTGTCGGCAGTTTTGCCATCATGAGCTAATTCATAAACGTATTGATATAGTGGCTTTTGCTGAATTTTCGCAGCCGCCTTCATTGCACACATCGATACCGCTAAAATTGCATTTGCTCCGAAATTACCCTTATTCTGTGTTCCATCGGCATCGATCATGGCTTGATCCAAAGCTTTTTGTTGGGAACAATCCATCCCCACAACAATTTTACTAATCTTGGTATTGATGTTCGAGACCGCTTTCAGTACTCCTTTCCCGCCGAATTTGGTCGGATCATTATCTCGTAGTTCTACGGCTTCAGCTTCTCCAGTTGAAGCACCTGAAGGAACAGCTGCGCGAACGAAAGTATTTTCGCCAGCCCACATATCACATTCCACGGTGGGATTCCCGCGTGAATCAAGAATCCATCGAGCATGGATTTTTTCAATTTTAAAGTTCACTTAACACACCTTTATTTCACTATTTCATAGGTATGGTTACCAAAAAAAGCACACGGTGAAAATAAATCAGAAAATTTTTAAGTAAAAATATGAAAAAATAGGATTAATCCATCTGTAGAATTTCTTAACTATTTTTTTGCTTGTGCTTCTCTTTTACTTTAGTAGGAACCAGTTTTGGTCCCAAATTACCTTCTTCTTTCATTTTCTTCAATTGATTTCGCAGTTTATATTTTTGAACTTTTCCACGGCCGCTAAGAGGTAATTTTATATCAAATCGAACATATCTAGGAACACTCGGACTGTTAATTGTTCCATAGCAATAATCAACCACATCTTGTTCCGTTAATGTGGATTCTTTCGGTTTTCTTATAATTGCTGTAACTAACTCTCCATATTCTTCATCAGGAACCCCTACTACTGCAACTTCTAAGATATCTTCATGTTGAATAAGGAAATCTTCCACCGCTTTCGGGTATACGTTAAATCCACCGTAAATAATCATATCTTTTTTGCGTCCTACTATTTTATAGTAACCATTTTCATCCACAGTGGCCAAATCACCAGTATGCAAATATCCTTTTTCATCGATTGGTTGAAACTCTGATTTATAATAACCTTTCATCACATTATAACCCTTTACTACTAATTCTCCCGCTTCTCCTACTGGAACTTCGTTATTATCACTATCTACAATTCTCACATCAATATCGGGGATTGCTTTCCCAACAGAATTCACCCGATATTCGAAAGGATCATCGGGTTGAGTAAGAGTGATGATAGGGCTTGCTTCAGTTAATCCATAGCCGATTACAATATCTTGCATATGCATAACATCCATGATTCCACGCATGGTATCTGGCGGACAGGGAGCACCAGCAATTATCCCAGTTCGAAGGTGAGAGACATCTATTTCGGGATGTTCTTGCAAATATCGAATATATCGAATAAAATGAGTGGGGGTGCCGTGTGCTACGGTAACATGTTCATCCATAACCTTTCGCATTGCGACAGACGGAGTTTGATCCAGTAATGGGATCATTGAAGAACCAGTCAAAGTTGCCGTGGTTATTCCGAGAGTATTACCAAAACAGTGACTGAAAGGTACTGGAATAAGATATTTATCTTCTGGACCGCATCGCATTACATTCGCAGTATCCACAGTATTACGTAGAATATTGTAGTGTGTTAATTGAGCACCTTTAGGTTTTCCAGTGGTGCCGCTGGTGTAGAGGATAAAAGTGACTTCATCTTTTTGAATATAATCTTGAATTTTTTGAACTTTTTGGATATTTTCCTGAGATAATTCAACATCCATCACATCTTTCATCCTCACTACACCATCCATGGACGTTTTAATTTCTTCCGGACTATCCATTAGCACAATATGCTTCAAATTCGGTAATTTCTCTCGAAAACTTTCGATCATCGGAATATAATCGGAGGTGCAGATGAGTCCGACAGCTTCACTATGTTTAAGAATATATTCCGCTTCAAATGGTTGGTACCATGAATCCATAGGGATCAGAGTAACGCCAATTTTAGGCAAAGCAAACCATGCCACCATCCATTCATAGATATTTTTCGCCCATACACCTGCTTTATCACCTTTTTTGAATCCTAACTTATGCAATCCAATCGCTAATTTCATGATATCTCCATGAAATTCAGTCCATGTTTTCCGGAGATCGTCAAAAATCGCAGCTTCTACATCAGGATAAAGATCAGCCACGATATCAATCAATTTTCCTATTGTTAGATTCTTTTCTAATTCATCCAAAATTCGCTTATTAATCGCCATTGCTATATTTCAACCCACAACTGTCCCACTTCTAATCATGCGGAACCTTTCTTGACTGTTATTTTAATAAAAATAAAAATATTGCTATTACATTTCTCTCAAATTGAGATAATTTGAAGAGTAAGAATTTATGAAAAAACCAGTTTTTTTATTCAAGATCAACATCTGAATAAATATAATCCAGATCAATAGTGCCTACACGAAA
>Ga0164318_10008222_pt1 | contig 10142 bp, 8 predicted proteins | sample GuaBasSedimGuay9_FD_113734 | JGI IMG/M metagenome (GOLD analysis project Ga0164318, IMG submission 113734) | Subseafloor sediment microbial communities from Guaymas Basin, Gulf of California, Mexico - Guay9, Core 4571-4, 0-3 cm | ecosystem: Environmental > Aquatic > Marine > Hydrothermal vents >...
CATCGGAATTCAGAATTATATTGCCACCTGCCCGATAGTCATTAAGAAGCGTTTGAATAAAGCTCCTGAGATCCCTAAAATAATTATTCACTTCAAGCATGAACCGATGCCTAATTTTATATAATAGGGATTTGTCATGGTGTAATGCTATGCGATTATACTCATCATTATACAGAATATCCAATTCATAGTCATATTCTTTAAGTATCTTTTTTATCTCAAGATATCTGGCATAATAGCTATCCCTCTTTAATGAATGATTAAAATCGAGTTTTATGTAGTACTCACTTATTATCGACAGATAATTCATTTCAAAGAAGTTCAAGTAACTTATTAAAGCATCAATTTCCCTATCATTATGATTTTTATTATACCGCTCTATTTGAATATTGGTTAATAATCTGTAGCTATCATACCGCTTATCTTCACTATCTTCTTTTCTGGACACATCGCCAGAAATATCATTTAAAAGAACTTCCATCTCTTTAATCTTTTTTTTCACTTCCTTTATTTCTTTAGCCACTCTCTTTTTTTGAATCTCATCAGCCGTTGTTTTTAAGACACCTTCAAGTTGCTGAAGAACTATCTTATTATTCATTATATCCTTTTTTATTTTATCAATTGCACTCATATCTCACTTTTCCTGATGAATATCATTCTCCGGTCTTTCAACCTAACATAATATTCTATTTTCAGAAAACAGTAATATTCCTTAGATATAAAAATAATCTCTATCCGTCAAAACGAATAGAGATTATTTATCTTTAATTTCAACATTGTAAGATACGTTAATATGAAATACCTATATTACCAGCTATCCTGCATATCGTCCTCATCCCTGTGCTCTTCACTGTATATATCGCTTATTGCTCTTATCTCATCAAAGTAGATATAGTATACACCGTAGGTTTCTTCAGGATCACATACAACACTAATCCCCGCGAAACTCAGGCCCCTCCACTCAGTGTTGTGATAATCATTTTGCTTAATAGTTGAAGGGATAGCAATAGAGAGCTTTTTCCAACCCACAAAATCCAGGGTTCCCATATCAAGAACCATCCTATTACCCTTAAAATCAAGAAGATGAATAAACAATCTGTGTCTGAAAGATCTTCCACATACCCACATAGTAATTGCTTTTGTAATTCCTGGTATCTTTATTGGAGTTGGCGGAGCGAGATAAAATCCGGCATACCCTCTTTGATTGAATGCTATTTTTGCTGCCAAAACATACTGATTCTTTGTCCCATCTTTTGGATCAACCTCCGGCAGATCTAAAGGTCGACCCTTTCGCCTCATCGCAATTATTATACCCTGGTCTATTGGCATTTGTGCCTGCCAGACATCGGCATCTTCAAGATGGGTAATCGGAATATCCACCAAAAGTTGTTGTGCAGTGTCTACCCCTATCTGTAGATTTTGTAAATCCTGCTCCTGAGCTGTCAGGATAACAGGGATTGAAAAAACAATTAAAATAGCTGTCAGTATAACTATTATTTTCACCATTTATTATTCTCCTTTTCCAGAACTCCAGATTTGTTTGGTCCTGTCAGCCAGGATATCACCATCAAATCTCTCTCTATACAGATCCGTTAGGATCTTTAAATGGTCAAAATAGACTACATAACTATCCACTCTTTCATTTGGTGATGTCCTTATTACGAATCTTACAAGTGAAAGTGGTTTTTCCATGGGAATATACTTTATACCCTGTGGTATATAACTCGGAATTGTCACGCTCAGATTGCGCCAGCCTATAAAATGAAGGCTTCCAAGAGGTAATCTATGAACTACCCCCGTGTAATCCCTTAGATGAACTTCCAGTGTATAATAGTAATTTGCCCCCCATACCCAGAGGTCCAACTTTTTTAACTTTCCCGGAATGACAATTTCTTTTTCCGGATAGATCCATATAGAGTTATATCCCTTTCTGGTAAATGCAGCCTTAACCCCCATGACATACTTACTTGGTTTTTCATCCTCCGAATACACAGTTTTCAAGGCTATAGGAGCACCTTCTATATTAAACTTAATCTGAGGATATCCCTCTGCAATAAACCTCGATGCTGAAACCTTCCAGTTATTCTGATTATTTTCAAAATCATCAAGGATTATGCTTCTAATGTCCTCCATTTTAAAGAGATTACTGAACCCAAAGGTTTGGGCAAAAACCAGGCTAGGTAAGATCAAGGCGAGAAATACAAATAACACTATCCTATATTTGAGCTTCATTATCCCGCTCCTTTTATTAAATAAAGGTTTTTTGCAAATAAAAGTTGACCATTTACAAATTTATATAGTTGTCTACTTACTCTTTATCGGTAAGTGGATTGTAAAATTTTAACCTTATTTTAAGTATAGGACGGAATTCTATGATATGTCAATACTGGATTAAAAATTTTTTTTCGTTTTTTGGATTTTATATCGAAATGGCATAAAAGCTAAATCTATATAACATTTTTTAACGCATTAAACCCCTCATGGGCCATATAAGAGCTTCTCACAAAAGGTCCTGAAGCTATGTACTTGAATCCCATTTTTAAAGCTTCATTTTTATAGAAATCAAAGATTTCTGGTTTAATATATTCCTTAACGGCAATATTTTTAGCAGTAGGTTGCAAATACTGGCCGATAGTAACTGCATCACACCCTGTCTCGGACAAACGATTAAGTAGATCTAAAACCTCATCCCTTTTTTCCCCAAGCCCAACCATAAATCCCGATTTTACAAATATGGTCGAAGAATTAGTTTTGACATATTTTAACACAGAAAGAGAACGCTCAAAATCTGCCTGAGGTCTAACTTCTCGGTACAATCTGGGGATTGTTTCAACATTATGATTAAATACATCCGGCTTAGCCTCAATCACAAGATTTAGTGATTCTTTTTCCCCTTTAAAATCCGGTGTCAGCACCTCAATATTGATATATTTATCAATTTCTCTGATAGCACTGATTGTTTTTGCAAAGTGTAATGCCCCCCCATCATCAAGATCATCCCTTGTAACAGAGGTTATAACAACGTATTTTAAACCCAGTTTTTTTATTGCCTCCGCAACCCTTTTAGGCTCCTCAGGATCAACAGCCAATATTTCCCCTTTCATTGCCTTAGCAATAGAGCAAAACCTGCAGGCCCTTGTACATTTATTGCCAAGAATTAAAAAGGTCGCCCTTTTTCTTAGAAAGCATTCCGAAAGGTTTGGACATCTTGCCTCTTCACAAACTGTATTAAGATTTAACTCCCTCAGGATTTCTTTCACCCTATGCCTCTGGGGGGTGTATTCGATTTTTTTTCGTAACCAATCTGGTTTTCTAATTTTTGAATTAACCATTACTTACCTCTGCCAAAATCTAAATAATCAAACTTTTATTTTTTATTTTCCATTGTTGATATAAATTTTTCCGGCTTAATTTTAAACAGTATAAAACAATCTTCTAAAATTTTTTTAAATTAAAATTCGCAAGGTTAAATCTCTTATTTAATATAGGGCTATATTCTACCTTAATTCAAGTGATTTCAAGAGTTTTATAATTAGGATTCTAAACTCATAACTGATATGATGTGACCCATGTCAATACATATTTCAGTATAATTTTGGTGATCAATACATATTTTACCCATCAGATATAGAAATGGTTAGAGAAACATTTTACGATGATTGATCAGACTGATATACGCGAATTGGATAACGCGTGATGGGGGTATTATAAATGTTGTGTTTATAGGGGACAATAATAGCATAACAAATAAAAATAAATAGGAGGATCTTCAATGCAAGAAACACCTCTTGCTCATTCCCCCGATATACCACCAAATCAATCGTTTCTTTGTAAATATCCATTCCAACATAATGTATCATTCCCATAGTGACCTCCTCCTTGTATGCGGTAATCCCATTATTATGTGGGTAAATCCGAAGATTTGCATGTTAGGAGGTCACATCATATTGTCTAAATTGAAGGATAAAATTTGCGGTATCAGCGAAGGATCATTATTTACATTAATTACTAAGAACCTTTCTTTACTACAAAAGGAGCATCCAGATTAAAGCGTCTTTTCATGGCAATCATTGTGTTTTTTGCTATAGTACTCGATAAAAATGGCCCAACTCTTACTCGATAATAGGTTTCACCATTAATCTGGACTTTCACTATTTCTACTCTATAGAGGTTTTTCTCTAATTCACTTTTTAATTTTAAAGCGTTCTCCTTTTTCTTAAAAGAAGCTACTTGAATATAATAGTTCCCTACAGGTCTGTATGCACTCTTACTTGTTTTTGCTGTTTTTGATTCATTTGATATTTGTTTTGTGTATTTTTTATGAACATTAACTTCCGTATTTGGTTTAATCTCCTTTTTTGAAGTTTCCACAGCCTCCTGAACGCTTTTTTTATCTACCACTTGAATCTCCGACTCGGGATGTTTTTTAAATATCTCTTCTATATCCACCTCATTTTTATCATCTAAAACCCCTTGTTTGGATTTTTCTTCACGATGAATCTTATTAACAACAACCTCACCCGATTCCCTTTTGCTCTTATTTCCTATGGATAATGAAGTACTTTTTTCCCTTCCTCCTCCTACAAAAAAACCAAGAACGAAAATACCAATTATTACAACACCAAGCAAAAAGACTATCCAGAAAATTCTTCCCATATCAAGATTTATCTGATAGTATTCCTTAGGTTTTTTATCTTTCTCATCCCTTTTGTCTATATCATCCATTATTTCACCTTTATACCTAATTTTGTAAGATAATCTAAAATAGAAAATCTCAGATCATTTATAGCACCATTATTATCAATAACAATATCGACATAATGTTTTTTCTCCTTTAAGGGGATTTGGCGCCTTATCCTCAACTCTGCTTCATGCCTTGTTAAATCATCCCTCAACATTGCCCTCTCTATTGCTATATCTATATCAACATCGATTCCAATCACATAATCACATAGAACAAAAAGACACATTTCAATTAAAAGAGCAGCGTTTACAACACTGTTTTCATACTCATAAATACGTCGTTTAACTTCTTTTATCATCCATGGATGAACAATTTTCTCAAGCCTATCTAATTTCTCAGAATCTAAGAATACTATTTTACCAAGTTTTTTCCTGCTGATCTTCCTGTTCCCCCTTTGATTTTCTTCCAGAATCTCCGTACCAAACTCTTTTACAATTTCATCCTTCTTAATCTCAAGAGCAAGATGGCCGATCTCATCCACATCAATAATTTTAAAACCAAACTCAGAAATTATCCTGCTCACATAATTTTTCCCCGAACAGTATATACCAGTAACTCCTATAACCATCAGTGTGCCTCTTCCCAGTTCTTTCCTGCCGCTATATTTACTACAATAGGAACTTTAAAACTTATGGCATGCTCCATTTTGTCCTTTACCATTTTCATAAGTTCCTGATATTCATTTTCTGGGGATTCAAACACAAGCTCATCATGTACCTGAATGAGCATCTTGCTATACATTTTTCTCTTTACTATCTCATTATCGATAATAATCATAGCCTTTTTTATCAGGTCTGCTGCTGTTCCCTGAATAGGGGTATTAATAGCAATCCTTCTTGCTGCTTCATATAAATTTTTATTTTTCGAGTATATTTCAGGGATAAATCTTTTCCTGCCGAGCAGGGTTTCTACATAACCATTTTCCTCAGCAAACTTAACAAGGCCATCAAAAAATTTCTTAACTCCGACATACTTATCAAAATACATATTGATAAAATCGGCGGCTTGAGTTCTACTTATACCAAGTTGTTTTGACAAGCCATAAGGGCTTATTCCGTAAATTACACTGTAGTTTATGGTCTTTGCAGCCTGTCGTTGTTCATCCGAAACTTCTTCAGGTGGGACACCAAACAATATAGATGCCGTTTCCCTATGTACATCTCCTCCTTTCTCAAAGGCTTTAACAAGGGCTTCATCCCCCGAAAGTGAGGCCAGGATTCTTAACTCTATCTGAGAATAATCTGCAGAAATGAAGTACCAGCCTTCTTCAGGGATAAACGCCTTTCTTATTGCCCTTCCCTCTTCCTCTCTTATTGGAATATTTTGAAGATTTGGACCCGTAGAAGATAGCCTTCCAGTAGTGGTAATCGTTTGATTAAAGGAGGTATGAATTCTTCCAGTTTTTGGATTAACCATCTGCGGTAATGCATCAATATAAGTATTTTTCAGCTTCGTAAGCCTTCTATGCCTTAAAAGAAGCCTTGCAATCTCATAGTTCATAGCCAACTCTTCAAGTACAGATTCATCTGTTGAATACCCTGTTTTCGTTTTTTTTATCACAGGAAGCTTCATCTTTTCGAAAAGAATATAAGAAAGCTGTTTCGTGGATCTAACGTTAAATACCTCTCCGGTAATCTCAAATATCTTCTGTTCAATCTCATCAATCTCCTCGGCAAAACTGTGGCTCATCTCCACTAAATAATCACTGTCTATTCTGACACCTCTGTGCTCCATTTTACCCAGCACAGTAATAAGCGGTACTTCGATTTCACGATAAAGTTTAATTAATCCTATTTCTTCAAGCTTTTTTTCCAGGATGTTATGCAGCCTCAATGCAATATCACTATCCTCTGCTGCATATTCAACAAGTTCTTCAAGCGGATAATCAAGTAATGTATTCTCCTTTTCTTTAACAACATCACCATAATGTATAGTTGTATAATCAAGGTATTCTTTTGCAAGGTCATCAAGTTTATATCTCTGCTTTTGAGGATTCAATAGATATGCAGCTATCATTGAATCGCCAGCTATTCCCTTCATCTCTATTTCATTCTGGAGAAGAACAACAAAATCATATTTAATATTCTGCCCTATCTTTTTAATACTATCATCCTCAAGCACTGGTTTTAGTGTTATTTTCAGAAAATCTATCCCCATAGCTTTTTTTGTTTTTAATCTTATTGGAATATAGTAACCTTCTTCTTCTTCGGTAGAGATAGAAACCCCTATAATATCAGAGGTCACGGGATCCTTACCTGTAGTTTCGACATCAAAAGATATATATTTCTTATCCTTTATCTTTTTTAATAATTCCTCATAGAGTTTATCTGTATCAACAAGGTAGTATTTTCCTCTTTTTGTCTCTGCTTTTTTTTCCAGAGCATCCTCACCTTTTAGTTCAACAATAATCGTATTTAGCTCCTTATCTAAAAGGATTTTTATCCCTTCATCAAGGGGAAAATTATCAAGAATATAGCTATCCATATCAAAATCAACAGGAGCATCTCTTCTTATAATAACAAGCTCCTTGCTAAGGAAGGCATCCTCCTTGCCATCAATTAGCTTTTTCCTGATATTTTTATTCTCAACCCTATCAATATTTCCATATAGATTTTCTACAGTTCCAAACTGCTGAATTAGCTTTACCGCTGTTTGCTGGCCTATCCCTCTGACTCCCGGTACGTTATCCGACTGATCGCCCATCAATGCAAGAAGATCAATAATCCTCTCAGGAGGAACACCCCAAACCTTTTCTACCTTGTTCCTATCCATTACCTCTATTTCAGATATTCCTTTTTTGTTTGCATAAACGATTGTACTATCATCCACCAGTTGTAGAATATCCTTATCCCCTGAAACCACTATTGATTTTATTCCTTTTTCCTTGGCTTTAAGAGTTATTGTTCCAATTATATCATCTGCTTCATAACCATCCTTAATTATCCAGGGTATCCCAAGTTTTTCAACGAGTTCCTGAATTGTATCTATTTGCGATAATAGATCATTGGGAGCTTTTAGTCTTTTTGCTTTATACTCAGGATATTTTTCATGCCTGAAAGTTTTAACTCTGGAATCAAATACACATAGCATATACCTGGGATTTTCATCCTTCAAAAGCCTGAGAATCATTCTCATAAACCCAAAAATAGCCGATGTATTTTCACCCTTGGTTGTTATTAAGGGTCTCTTAAAAAAGGCATAGTAAGCCCTGTAAATTAAACCATGGCCATCTATAAGGTATATTTTATTCCTCTTTTCTTCACCATCTATACCACACATTCGACTATACCCCTCTAAGTATATTCTATTATTCAATTCTAATAATAACAGGAATGAAATTACTTTTCAATTTAAAGGTTGGAAATTATAAATATCAAGCTCTTATATTTAGTATTGTTGAAACATTTAGAGAGGATGGCATGTAGTTATTCAGAGAAGTCAATTTTCTTTTTATACTATCGATTCTACCCTTAACATCATTCTGAAAATCAATATTTTTTTCAAGAATTTTTTCATTCAATTCCTCTATAGAAGAGAGAATACTTTTTACTTCCGGATCATCCTTGTGATACATTAAATCAGGAACAATACCTGACATTATTGATTTTACTTCATTCATTATACTACCTTCATGCTGGATATATTCGTAAAAATTATCATAATCCTCTATTCTTAAAGCTTCATTCTCATGCTCTTCAATAATCAAGATCTTCATAAGAAGTGCATAAATAGTATTCAGATTTGAAACCAATTCTTCTTTTTTATCCTGCAACATCTATTCCTCCATCTTTTTTCATATCCTCAATGTCAGGGGTTCCCCCTTTGTTTGCTATCTGATTCCAGGCATCCCTCAGTTCTGCAGCCATTTTTCTTACAAATATTATTGGTTTAGGATCCTTTTTCATATTGCCTTCAATAAGCATTTTATTAAAAAATGTGTATATACTAAAGAGCTTCTGGCTTATATCACCGGCATCCATATTCAAAGACATTATAAGCTCAGTTATAATATCCTGTGCCTTGATAATATTATTATTCACCACATCATACTTCTTTTTTGGTATGTTTTCCAGAGCAATATCAAGAAAACGTAGAAGCCCATCATAAAGTATTACGATAAGCTTTCCCTTAGAAGCTGTTTTAATCTGCGTTTCTCTGTAGTGCAAAATATTCTCTTTATCCATAGCAATACCTCTAATGTTTCTCTCCTTATTATATCGGAATTCAGGATTTCAAACTTTATCATCTTGACTACTTAATTTTACTTTTAATTAAAGAAAACATATATGACCAAAATTTTTTCGTCTTTTTATACGCTTCTTCTATTTTTAGACCCTTTATCAATCTATAGTAAAGTACAAGAGGTTTTATTATTAGGCTTTCATCCTCCTCTTTTAAATTAATATCAATATTAACCTTTATTTCTGGAGTTTCTTTTATACAGTTATAATTAAACCTTTCTGGCAAATTGTTACATCTTTCTGTTCCATCTATTTCAAGCCCCTCTGAAAAAAGGTTATAGAATTTTAAATCTGCTTCTATATTTTTAAGCCTTGCTATTAGCTCTTCAAGTTCCTGTTTATAATTTAGCAGTTCCTCCGATGTCAATTTTAATCCATGTTTCTTAACTTTTTTAAGTACAAAACCAACATCCTGGGTAAAAAATGTATTAATCCTTGAGCTATTAATAAAACTATAACGATAGTAGAATGATTCTATTGCATAACTTCTAAAACAACTGTAGGAATAATCAAATCCTGCGAGATAAATACTTTTAAATCCTAAAAAATTCGCTACACTAACAGCAAGGGAAGAAACAGATTGGTAATTGAAACTTTTACTATCTAGAGTTTCAAGAGATTTTAACATCTTCAATAAAGGATGTCTTGTAGGATAAGTATATCTTACATCAAATAATTCAAATACTGCACTGTAAACCATTGGATTTAGAATAGCGGGGATTTTTCTTAGGAATTTTTCCACATCAAAAAAATGGAAACGAATAAAAGGTTGTGGGTCTAAACCGATTATTATATCAGGCTTTATCCCCGATAGTATAAGAGGCCTAACTGCTGCATCGACAGCAATAATAAAATAGTTAGTTCTATTGAAAGTCTTTAACCTATCTATTACCCGGTCAAGGCTCGGACCAGCAGCTGCTACTATACAGCTTCCTCTAAATCTTTTCAAACTGGTAATGCTATATGAATCCAGAATATTTTCAAGATTGTTTTTAAAGTTTAGAAGCCACCTTTTGGCAAATCTTGCTATTGTCAATCCGTCCCTTAATAGATCGGTAAGTGATCTGTTAATATCATCCTTTAGTTTACTATAGGTTTCGGGTAAAAGTCTATCCAGGACAGGATAGGAGAGGAGATTTAACCTGTCATAGAAAAGC
>Ga0164318_10008223_pt1 | contig 10142 bp, 5 predicted proteins | sample GuaBasSedimGuay9_FD_113734 | JGI IMG/M metagenome (GOLD analysis project Ga0164318, IMG submission 113734) | Subseafloor sediment microbial communities from Guaymas Basin, Gulf of California, Mexico - Guay9, Core 4571-4, 0-3 cm | ecosystem: Environmental > Aquatic > Marine > Hydrothermal vents >...
AAATGAAGATCCTGGAAAGATATATACTGAAAGAGAACTTCAAACCATTTATCGTTTCTTTAATGGTGACAACTTTCGTAATGCTTCTAGATAAAATTATTGATCTTTTGAATATGATCATCGATAAGCATCTCGATTTTGTAACAATTGTTTCAATATTCAGTCTTAGCCTACCCTTTATGCTGGCTCTTACTGTTCCAATGGCAATCCTGCTAGCTTCCATTATGTCGTTTGGCAGATTAGCAGTAGATAATGAATTGGTGGCTTTTAAGTCTTGCGGAATAAATATTTACACTCTTCTAAGGCCTACAGTTATTGCAGCATTATTTATATCTATATTTATGGTTTACTTCAATAACGAAATCCTTCCAGACACAAATCATATGCTGAAGAATATGATGATCAAAGCCAATTATCGAAGACCGGTAACTGCGATTATTCCCGGTACTTTTAATACAATGAAGAACTATACTATCTATGCAAAAGAAAGAAGGGACGACCAACTTTATGATATCGTTATCTACAACAGAGAAAATACTAAATTTCCTCAGACAATAACTGCTGAACGGGGAGAGATATACCTGGCAAATGGAGGAAACAGTTTAACTGCTATCCTTTATAAAGGTCAGCTTCATGAACGCGACAGCCAGAATCCCGCTAAATATCAGATAAGTAAATTCAAAAGATTCACATTGAATCTTCCTGACCTTGGCTATAAAATGAATGAGAAAGGTTCTGATTATCGTGGTGATAGAGAATTAAGCTCCAGGGCGATGCAAGATGTAATAGACCGCAAGGAGAAGCAGATCGAAGTTGTAGTTGAAGAAATTATCGATATAAATGCAGCGATAGAAAGAGATAGACCTGATTCATTAACCTCCAGGACAGCCTTCCGAGATTTGAAAAAGAATTATAATAAACTCAGTATGAAAAAGGATAAATTAAAAACTTTGCAGGGTGATATTCGCAAATATCAAGTTGAAATCCATAAGAAATATGCAATTGCTTTTGCCTGCCTTATCTTTGTATTGGTAGGAGCTCCAGTAGGGATGATGACTCGAACAAGCGGAGTCGGAATGGCATTTTCAGTTAGCTCGTTTGTCTTCTTGATCTATTATGGGGCTTTAACTCTTGGAGAAGAGCTTGCTGATAAAGGTATTGTATCACCCTTCTTAGCGATGTGGATATCTAATATTGTGTTTGGTGTGGTGGGAATTTATCTCGTAATAATTTCTGTAAGGGAATTGAAAGTGTTAGATTTAAACATAGTAAAAGATAAAATATTAAAATTTATGAGATTGAAATGAGAATACTCGATAAATATATACTTCGTGAATACATATCAATTCTTTTGATCATTGTTTTTGCATTTTCAGTGCTTTTCCTGGTTGTGGATGTATCGGATCGTTTACCAAGGTTGCTCCGAAAAGGTGCAGAGATGAATGATATGGTCGTATATTTCTTATTACGAATCCCGTATCTTATTATTCTTACAACACCTGTAATGGTGCTGCTTTCAGGTCTCTTCCTGATGAATAACTTATCAAAATATAGTGAATCAATAGCGATTCGTGGAGCTGGAATTAGTATTTTACGTATGGTCACTCCTCTTATCTGGTTTGGAATTGGATTTAGTATATTAGTGCTTTTGTTGGGTGAGTTCGTGTTGCCAAAAGCAGAAGAAATGCGAAATCGGATTTATACCGAAAAGATCAAAAAAATGAAAGTCGAAGATAAGAAGATGCGATCTCATATTCATTATGTGGGTAAAGACAATAACTTATATTATATTGGCTTTTTTGATGGATATCGGAATCTCTTAAAAATAATAGATATAACTACTTATGATCCAGGAACAGGTGAATTGAAAAGAAAGGTTACTGCTTCTGATGCAGTTTGGGAAAATGATAATTGGAGTTTCCAGGGTTGCGATATTAGGTATTTCGAAAAAGGAATGTTAGTCAGTATGGAACATTATGATTCAACAGTGATCCCTGAAGTGGATGTTTCTCCCATTGATTTTATAAAAAGTGCCAAGAAACCGATGTCCATGAACTTTTTTGAACTTAGAAATTATATTAATAGACTTAAGAAAGTTGGTGAAAATTACAATAAAGAGATGGTGGAATTAAATCTGAAAGTGTCTTTTCCTTTTGCGAATTTGATTATCCTTCTATTCAGTGTCCCATTGGTTTCCACTTCATCGCGCAGTAGAGCTCGAGGAATGATCTTTGGTTTGGGATTACTGGTCTGTTTCTTATTTTTATCAACATTACGGATTTGCCAGAGTCTGGGGTATAATGGTGTTTTATCTCCAATGATGGCAGCCTGGTTTCCCAATCTGATTTTTTTACTTGTAGGTATTTATTTCGTTATTAAAGCAGAGGTTTAAGTGGATAAAAAAAGGATCCTGTTGGTCTATATCAATTTTGCCAGTTTCGTTAAGGTAGATCATGAAATTTTAAGTAAAAAAAATATTGTTAAAAAATACCAATTCAAAGCATCTAAAAATTTAGTGCTCATGCTGATCGAATACATAAAACAGTTCTTCTTTCTTGTAAGCAATCTAAAATCATTCGACCTGGTTTACTGCTGGTTTGCAGATTATCACACACTATTACCAATATTTTTTGCCAAGTTATTTGGAAAGAAGTCATTTTTAGTTTTGGGTGGATATGATGTAACCTATGTAAAAAAAATAAACTACGGGTCATTCAATAATCCAGTTCGACTTTATTGTGCCAGTTATTCAATCAGGAATGCTTTCATAAATCTGCCTGTTTGCGACAATATATTAACAGAAGCTTTAGAACGAGTGCCGCAAGCTAAAACTAAACTCCTTTATACGGGCTATAATTATGATAAATTTATTCCGAAATATGATAAACAAAGTTATGTATTAACAGTTGGAATTGCTGATAATGAAAAGTCATATTTCATAAAGAACATTGATTTTTTCTTATCTGTTGTAAAAGCAATGCCGGGAACTAAATTTATAATGGTTGGACTAAATGATCAATTTACTCCAAAGCATGAACTCCCAAATCTTACAATTATTGATAAAATATCTCAGGATAAATTAATAGAATATTATCAGAAAGCATCCGTATATGTTCAGTTCTCTTTAAGGGAAGGATTGCCAAACTCTGTTTGTGAAGCCATGTTATGCGGTTGCATTCCGGTTGGCTCTAATAAAGGTGGAATTCCTACAGCTATAGGAAAGTGCGGGTACATAATTGATTCATTCGATGTGGATAGTGCTGTTAAAAAAATAGAAAAAGCTTTGGATTCAACTATCATTGAACGTAAAGCAGCAAGACAACATATAATCGATAATTTTTCTCTTAAAAGAAGAGAAAATGAACTTATTGCATTAGTAGAAGAAATATGAAATATCTAATTTTTGGTAAAATTGTAGAAATTACAATCGATCACCCCGCAGATGAACTAATAAAAATAGATCTCGAAAAAGGATTCTCTCTCTATTCAAAAGCAGATGAATCTAAGAAAACCAATATTAAAATCACAATCTGTCAGGAATTCAAAAAACTTAGAATTATCTCTCAAAATCCATCGGTTCATCAGGAAATAGAGAACGGATTCATTGCCAAATTCCTTAAATACGATATTGCTTATCAGCAGATTGATGACCAGTTAATCATAAACATCAAACTGAAAACAACTGCTAATAAATTGCTGAAATATCTGAAGAAAGTCAACAATATAGAATATGAGAATATCGAAGGTAGGATCAGCAGTGTGATCCATGAAATGGCTCTTATTCCAGCTACTTATTTCTTTGATGATCTAACACTTATCCATTCCTCTACTTTTACAAAAAATGATAGCACTATAATGGTGGGAGGTACAGGAGGCTGCGGGAAAACATCTCTTTGTATTGAGCTTTGCATGAATCATGGTTTCAAATTTGTGAATGATGATATTGCCGTTATTGATGCAACTGGAAAGGCTTGGCCAAACCTGGCCTTCCCCAAAATTTACGGTTATAATCTTGTAGGAAATAAAAAACTTAGTAACTTGATATTTAAAGATCGAGAAATGGCAGATAGAATTATTTGGAAAATGAAATATTCACTTTTAGGAGCTGATAAAGTTCGCAGGAAAATCTCACCTGTTGAAGCTTTTGGGGGTTATCAAAGTGAACCTGTGCTGTTAACAGCTTATTACCTGCTTTCCCGCGTAAATACTGAAAATATCTCTATCAAAGATATTGAAGCTGTCAAAGCAGCAGAGATTTCAACTAAGATCATTCAGCAGGAATATTTTGCTTTTAACAACCACATTCTGTGGCATGAAGTAAATTGCCGAATTAATAATACTGAACCGATACTGAAGTTGTCTAATGTTTTTGATAAAATGGAAAAGTTAAATAAAAAAGTAATTAATAAACTGAAATGCAAATTGATTCAAATACCCATATACATCAAACACCAGAAATATATTTCTGAAGTTAGTAAGTTGATCCGGTAAAATGCTGAATAAACTAACCAGAGCCTTCCAAAATTCTTTGATCTACGCAATTGGCAATATATCACGTAAAGCAATAGCTTTTTTGTTGCTGCCTTTATATGTAAAAAAGCTCACACTTGCAGATTACGGTATTCTGGGCATCATGGAAGTTTCAAGTCAAGCTCTGATTGCCATTTTTGGATTTGGCCTCCACATGGCTCTAAATCGCTGGTATTGGGACGAGAAATACAAATCTCAGCAAAAAGAGATAGTCTTTTCAGTAACTATTTTCCTGCTGCTTGCTTCGGTTTTTATTTTTTTGGGATTCATGCCAATATCTCGCTGGTTTTCTCAATTGATATTAGCGGTTGGTGATTACTCTTACATCTTTAAACTTGTACTGCTTGTTTCACTTCTGGAAGTTCTCGCTCAGGTTTTCTTTTCTGTAATGCGCCTGGAAGAAAAATCAGTTTTATTCTCTACAACAAATGTAATTCGTTTGTTAGTAACTCTACTGATAACAATATATTTAATTGCTTTCAAAAGCAGAGGGATCACAGGAATTTATGAAGCACAATTATTAGGTTTAATCGTCTATTTCTTACTGATATCACGTTTCATTATCAATCATATAACCCTGCGTTTTCAGTGGAGTATTTTACGTGAAATGCTCAGTTATAGTTTGCCATTAATTCTCTCTTCAATATCCGGAATTATCTTAACCTTAACCGATAGATATGCACTCAACTTTATGGCAAACCTGAATGAAGTCGCAATCTATAATCTGGCAGCAAAACTGGCTTATGTGATAATGGTATTTGTAGTTACACCAATTCGAATGTCGTTAACACCAATCTTATACAAGATGATCGATCAACCTGACAGCAAAAGATTCTATTCCAAAGTATTAACTTATTTTTCATTCATTATCATTACCTGCGTTATGATCATATCATTATTCAGCAAAGAAATTATCGCTCTGTTTACGGGAGCCAACTCTGAATATATGGCAGCAGCTTCTTTAGTCCCGATCATCGGAATGGTAATTTTTGTCGGCATGATGAAAGATACAGTTGCATTGGGTATAAATATTGTTAAACGAACTAAAACAATTTCTGTTGTTATGATGATCGCTGCTGCTTTCAATATAGTCGCAAATATCTTATTTGTACCTATTTGGCAAGCTGTCGGAGCAGCCTATGCTACTCTCACGTCACAGGTTTTACTTCTTGTGTTAATCTACATTTATGCACAAAAATATTATCCCATTCCATATGAAATAGGGAAGGTCTTTAAGATGGTTTTTGTCGCTGCTGTACTATTCGCAATAACAGCATTTATTCCTTATAAAACAATAATAATGCAGATTTCAATAAAAATGTTATTGTTAATTAGTTTTCCTTTTATCTTATATTTTCTAAAATTTTATGAAGATATTGAGTTAAGTACTATTAAACGAATAGTTCTAAAGAGAAGAGGTTAATAGAAAACAAGCCTATTTTATTAAGATCATCTTTCTCATATTCTCATAACTTTCGGTTTTCAGTTTATAAAAATAAACACCTGAACTACGATCTATAGCCTCCCATTGGAAGCAATATGTTCCGCTGGTATAATATTTTTTAAATAAGATCTGACCCCTAACATTAAAAATACTGAGTTCACCTGATTCATTATTCCTGATATTAAAATAGATGTATGTAATTGGATTGAATGGATTTGGAAAATTTTGATACAATTCAGTTCTTGTGGGTATTGGAAGGTCATTTGTTCCAGTTAATGTTACAGAAATATAATCTAATTTTAATTCATTATCTTCTTCTATTCCATCAGTTACAATTAATTTTACTGCGTAAGATCCCGTATTATAATAAGTACAACTAGGATTGGGATCATTGCTATCGATTACTCCATCGTTGTTGAAGTCCCACTGCCAATTTGTTATTGAACCATCTGAGAGATCATTGAATTGAACCTGAAGTGGTACTAGCCACTGGTAGGAACAGCATTAAAGTTACAATTAACATGTTGACGAGTAGAAATATAGTTTGGCTTTATTAAAGTATCGTAATATTCACCGTTAGTTACTGTTAGTGTTACATTGAATGAATCAGATTCTGTGTAAGTATAATTTGGATTCTGCTCATTTGAATCTATTATCCCATCACCATTGAAATCCCATTCCCAGGTAGTAATATTACCAATAGATAGATCAGTAAATTGAACATCTAATGGTATATAACCAAATTGTGGATTAGCTTCGAAATTTGCAGATACCGGATTTTCTACGTTAATATAAGAATCTTTGATCTCGGTGCTTATATCGGTAGAGCTACCAACAGTTAGTTTTACAGTATAATTTCCTGGAATTTGGTATGTATTGAAAGGATTCTGTTCATATGAATCGATTACTCCATCATTTTCGAAATCCCATTCCCATAACGTAATTGGTGAGGAATTGGTAGTGGAAAGATCAGTAAATTGGACTGTTAAAGGTGCAAGTCCAGAAGTCGGAGATCCAGAAAAATCTGCGAATACCAATCCTATCTGATCTATGGATTGTACCCCAATATCTGTAATTGTGCCATCAGGATCGAAAGGAGATTCCGGATTACCGGCATCAATACAGGGAGAATCATCATGTAAGTTAAAGTTGCCAGATGATGGAGCAATACAAAGAGGATCCATAACAAGATTCATATATATATCACTAGGATCTCCATTATTGTTAGTTGTTATTATGTTTCCAATTGCCGGGTTGCATTGATCAAAATTACCTTCTGAATTTAACCAGAAATCACAATAAGTAACATTGCTGTTCCCCTGGATACCATAACCGGTATTCATTGCTACCACTGAATTATTTATATCTATTGTACTTCCACTAAAGGAGCTTAATCCCCCTGACCACTGATGTGAACTATTAAAGAAAAAATTGCATTTATCTATTATGGCATCTGCCACCCATACATCAATTCCACCAGCGCCATCAAATGAAGTATTATTGATTACAAGGCAGCGATATAACTCTACATTAGATAAAGTAAGGTATAAACCACCACCATTATCATTTGCAGTATTATCGTTAAAAATACAATCTTCGAAAATAGTTAAAGAATATCCTGAAGCCGTGTAGCCGCCACCATCATCATAACATAAACTTCCCCGAATTTCCGATTCAACAACATTCACAATTGAATACTCAACAATACATAATCCTCCACCATCATCATAGGCAGTATTATTTATTAAGCTACATTTAAAAATTTTAATTTCAGAATATCCAGAGTAAATTCCACCACCATCAATTTCTGCAATGTTGTTCAATATTTTAAGATGTTCAAATTCTGCGATTGATTGAAAGCATGATATACCTCCACCCTTTCCATCAACTTCTGCACCAAATGCATGACCATTTTGTATTGATAGTCCCGAAACAAACGCATTGTCGCAATTCTCTATTTTTATTACACTATTGGTGTTTGAACCATCTATAATTGTTTGAGATATATAAGATGTATCTTGAGTTGTATAATAGAGACTTGTTAGCGTAATGTCCTTTTCCAGGAAATCTACATTTTCATAATAAATTCCAGGATTAAGTAAAATCACATCACCGTCTATTGCTATATCTATTCCTTGCTGGATAGTTGGTTGATCATCTGGAATTACTATGACTTCTGCGGATAAAAAAAAGAATAAACAAAAAAGAGAGATGGTCAATATCACTTTCATGCTGAACTCCTTCATGCGTTAAATTTAGTTCTTGCTACTTACCACTGAGATAATTTATTTTCTACATAAATATAATTGATGAATTATTGACATCGCTCCATTCATGTCAAATTTTTTCTAAATCTAAAAAAGCCCCGCTAATTTAACAGCGGGGCTTTAAATACGAATTTTCTCGAAACTATTATTTCAGCATTATCATCTTCTTAACGTTGATAAAATCCATCTGATCAATTTTCATTTCATAGAAATACAATCCGCTGGAAACTGATTTATTTTCATCATTTGTTCCATTCCATTCGATCTGATGCCGGCCGGCTGTTTTCATTTCATTTAAAAGTGTTTTAACTTTCTGGCCTTTCATATTGTAAACTGTTATTGTAACATCAGCATCTAACGGAAGGTTGAAACTGATCTTGGTAATTGGATTAAAGGGATTGGGATAATTACCGATCAATTCTGGTGTAGAGATCACAAGATCATCTCCGGCATCTGTATTCAGGCTCGTATCAAAGTTCAAAGTTACAATTTTCGATCCAACATCAGATTCAATGTAGATCTCATCTGTTACAATCTCACGATTCATATTTACAACCGGTAAATCCACGATCACGATTAATGAAATTGAATTTCCTGCTTCCAAAGTATATGGAAACTGCAGATTAAAATCTTCTATTTCCCAAGAATTATTACTGGGGAAAAAACCAGATTCAGTAATATCAGAAATATCGATATCTTCATTGGAAAGATTAGCAATTGTAAACTCCAAACCATTTATACAGTTTTCAATAGTGAGGAAATTCAATTCCAGCGGTTCTACGATCAACCCTACCAGATTTATATCATCATCATTTCGAGGACACATTTTGAAACTGCCGAAAGTAAAATCAACCACACCGGTCATGGAAAAAATGAAATCGTCCAGAACGGGAACATAAGTATAATCTCCCAGAGGAGCAACCACACACGCACCGCTGCCATCATCAACTTCCCAATTTCCGTAAGTATCCGGCTCTGCCGTAACAGTAACTTCTTCTACCTGCACCAGCACACTTTCATATTCCTCCATAAAAGCCAGATCAGCAGTTGTAATTGTTTCTGTTTCAGGGAGATCAGCCATAGGATTGATAATAGTAAGATTGATAATATTAGATATTTCGGTTTTTTCTTCATACTCCACAACTTCACCCGAAATCTCGATCTCGTTTCCAACCTCTACTTCCTGCAGTGGATAAACAGCAATACCATTCCACGCACCAGGTCCATCTTGAATGAAGAAGTAATTTGCAAATTTGGCTGTTACAACGCCAGAAGTGATCACCAATTCTCCTTCATGAGTTGAGGGACCACCCTGCGAATTCTGGATTTCATAAATTGTATAAGGCGTTACCGGAATGGGCTCTATAATGGAAAATGTGTTATCACTTTCATCCATGGGATCTCCATCAACTGCATCGGATATAATAATAACATACCATTCGCTTAACAATTGATCTACAGGAATATCCCATTCCCATTCACCATCATTCTCTGTATTGGCTTCCAGGATTTCTCGTGATCTATCATAAACCTGCTCTAATTCTATTTTTACGTTGTCATCAAAATTCATCGATTCCCAGGTTATGGTGTGGTTAGAACCCTGTTCCCATTCTTCACCACCATTAGGGCTGGTAACAATAATAGTTGGATCTTCATTCTGGAAAATATGATAACCAAGATAAGTAAAAGTATCTTGGGGATAATCAAGCCATTCATCCTCAATCCATACATCGGTTGGAGATGCAATATCATCAGCTCGAACCAGTGTAACATTAACCGCAAAATCACTTCCATCCAGCAAACCAAACATATCCAGAACAACGCCATTCTTGACCAACCTTACAGCATCATTTCCATTAAAATTGATCACACCATCATTGGTGTCATCAGCTACACCTAAA
>Ga0164318_10008224_pt1 | contig 10141 bp, 7 predicted proteins | sample GuaBasSedimGuay9_FD_113734 | JGI IMG/M metagenome (GOLD analysis project Ga0164318, IMG submission 113734) | Subseafloor sediment microbial communities from Guaymas Basin, Gulf of California, Mexico - Guay9, Core 4571-4, 0-3 cm | ecosystem: Environmental > Aquatic > Marine > Hydrothermal vents >...
CCATTACCTTTTTCAGCTCATTGGCCGACAAAAACCTGCTCAACTCCTTAAAAACACTCAGCTGCCTGTCGGGGGAAAGACTTTTCAGCCAATCGATACTATTTTCCTGCATGAGTCAGACTTTTTTCAACTTCTGCTTTAATGGCTTCGTACGGGTATGCTCCGGTAAGTCTCATTATATCTTTCCCTTTAAAAAACATCATTATGGTGGGAATACTCTGGATCTGATACCTTGCTGCAATGTGCTGTTTCATATCAACGTTTATCTTAATGGTAATGATTCGCCCTTTGAAATTCTCAGCAACCCGCTTTATAGCCGGGGATACCATCTTACAGGGACCGCACCAGTCAGCATAGAAATCGACAAGGACCGGTTTATCGGAAACTTCAATCAGTTCAAAAAAAGATTTCGGTAGTTGTTTTGCCATTATGCCTATCCTCCCTACCTATCCAAAATACTCATAACCTCTTCCGGAGGCAATAAAAACTGAACAATTATCGTTACTCTGTTGTCCCCGATAATTTTCCATGATAGAAATATATACGGGTAATGAAATACCTGAAAAACCGTCCGCCCCTCTTGTTAATGCCCCTCTTTTTCTTTCTTTTCACATATGGACAGAACCGTTTCCCTTATTACTTCCGATACACTTGGATGCGGGAAAATGGTTGTCTTTAAATTTTCAAGAGTCATTCCGTTCTGGATCATAAGAGCTGCTCCGTAGATCATCTCGGAACTGGGGGAACCCAGGAGATGAATACCCAGAATCCTGTCACTCGTTTTATCAGCAACAACCTTACATAAACCGGGCATAGTACCGTATTCTGCGTAGTACCGTGCACTTATTCGCATAAGTGAAGTTGCAGAGACAACCTCATACCCCCTCTCCCTGGCCGCTTCTTCGGTCAATCCGCATGAAGCTACCTCAGGATAGGTATATATGGCCCAGGGAACTGCATCGTAGTTTATACGGTCTTCAATACCGCATAGTGCATTTACGGCAACTTCCGCCATACGGGAAGCTGAATGGGCAAAAAGCGATTTGCCGATAACATCTCCTATGGCATAGATCCCGGGAATATTTGTTTCCATTCTGTCGTTTACAATCAGCCCGGTCCGTTTCATTTTTATGCCGAGTTCCTCACAACCCAATCCGGATACATTCGGTTTCCTGCCTACCGATATAAGAACAAGATCCGATTCCAGGCTTTCCATCTTCCCCTTCCGTACATAGTTAATCTTTTTTCCATCAATAGACTCTACCTTTGAAGACAAATGGAACTTCACCTTTTTCAAGGCCCGTCTCATTGTTTTTGCAAAATCCGGTTCCATAAACGGGACAATTTCATCGAGCATCTCTACGACGTGTACCTCTATTCCGAGCATGGAAAAGAACGAAGCAAACTCCAGTCCTATTACTCCGCCCCCGATTACTGTTAACGAGGAGGGAAGTTCTTCTATTGCCAGCAATTCTGTGCTGGTTACAACGTATTTTGAGTCTATACCGGGAATAGGAGGAATGAAGGAGGAAGAACCTGTAGCAATAATGATATTCTCTCCGGAATATGTCGTATCCCCTACCAGTACACTGTGTTTATCTGTAATAAAGGCTTCGCCCCGGACTACTTCCACTCCGTACTTTTTCATAAGAGAGACAATGCCTTTTACATTGGTATCGACAACTTTCTTTTTCCAGTCCTGCGCCTCGGAAAGGTTAAACTCTGCCTCCTTTGTATGGATACCGAACATTCCTGAAGCGACAGCATAATTATAATGCTTGGCTGAGTTTAAAAGAGTCTTGGTGGGGATACATCCGACATTCAGGCAGACTCCTCCAATGTACTCTTTTTCTATCAAAAGTACTGTTTTCCCTTTTGCACCTGCTCTCTCAGCTGCCACATATCCGCCGGGGCCGGCGCCAATTATTATTACGTCGTACATGTTTCCCCTCCCTGATGGTTTTGAGTATAATACAGTCAGTAATTGAATATTACAAGAGCCTCTTTCAAAATCAGGCACATAGAATCTCTGCAACGAACCAACAATACATTGGATTCAAAAACAAGCGGCTTTCCTCGGGAGTATTTCAACTTTCTGTCTATTTATCTGATCCATGCTGCGGCTTCGGATTCCGGTAAATGAAAATAAGTTTCTTCAGTAATTTACCGGGGTTCGAATGTAGAGGATAAGATCCCTGTTCGTTCCTGGTTTGAAAAAGGGTTTGGCCGGGAAAGTTCTCATGGAAAGAGTCTGTGTTTATCCATGAGGAAGTCCTTAACAATCTTGAATTCCGTAATAACTACCTGAAAGTATCCGGGAACCGCCAAGAATCTCTGTTATTAAATCAAGTTCTCTTTGTTTTTTTAAAGAGGCTCTAAAGACTTTTAAATTTTATATTTCCGGGATATATTTTAGATGATGTCAAAGTATTTTATCATATTCATTATGATCGGTGCTGCCGCTTTTCCCGAGGCAGTTTCCGGTCAATCTGCGGATAGGGGAGCGGGTATGCATACCTATATTATTTCGCACACTCATGGGACTGTGCGTATGTCGGAAACCGAGATAATTTGTGAGGTTAAAGCAGTAAGTCCGGTAGAAGCTGTTAAAACGGCTCTCAAGCAGTGTGTATTTTTTCCCGACTCGTATGAATCCTGGGAGATTCAAGAGTATTCCAGGACTGGAGACTATGCACAGCTGGAGAATCCCGCAAGCTTTGTTTCGGATATGATTGATTTTTATGCTGCCCGAAAGGGCAGTCTGCCTAGAAATTCCAGTGGTGAACTCTATTTTCTTATCCGGCATTTTTCCAGGGGTATAGTGATAAAGAGTGCCGGAGTATGGGGAGCAGGAGCTGCAGAGGCAATCAAGGCGTATCTGGCAGATCTTGACTGCAACTGGCCTGTGACTGCCGAGAGCAAATTCAGGGCTTATGCGGAGAAACCGCCGGCTGAAAAGACGGATGCCTGCGGAGAATGGATTGATGCAGCAATTGACGGAGGAGACGAAGAATGATCAGAGTTATAGCGGGTTTTATTTTATGCGCTGTTATTATACGCCCCTCTTTCGCCATGGGGAGCGGGTATAAGAGGGAAGCCCAGAAGCCTCTCTCCGTTAATGTTCACTTCGGTTCAGACAAGAATGATATTGGAAATGATATTATATATTTGAATGACGGGGTATACATAGCCGGAGTAACACTCGGCGAACTGCCTGGCTGCAAAACATCCGGAAAGTGGGATGCTTTCCTGATCCGGTATGATGCTGACGGTAATATGGTATGGTGCCGGCAATGGGGTACTCCCGGACGTGATTCCGCGGAGGGTATATCTGCTGACAGTACGGGTCTTTATGTAACCGGATTTGCGGAAGGCCCAATGTATGGAGGTCAGGACAACGGAGGATTTGATATCTTTCTGTCCAAATTCGACTTTAACGGAAACATGATCTGGACAAAACAATGGGGGACAGAGGAAGAGGATAAAGGAAGGGCTGTGTATACGGCTGCTTCGAATGTCTATGTAACCGGTTTTACGAGAGGTGCTCTGGATGGGAATTCCCGCTCAGGAAAAGCGGATATCTTTCTTTCCTGCTTCGGTACAGAGGGTGAAAAGAAATGGACTGTTTTGAAGGGGACAGAGGAGTCAGAATGGGGAAACCGGATAGCCGCCGATGAGACCGGGCTTTATGTTACCGGATTTAGCATGGGAGCTCTTGCGGGTAAAAAAGCTTTCGGTTATGACGATATAGTTCTTGTAAAATACAGCTTTGACGGCAAGGAACAGTGGGCCCGGCAGTGGGGGACTCCGTACAATGATGAAGGTAACGGTGTCATCGCTGTATCAGGCAATATTTATGTTGCAGGAAGGACCGGCGGGAATCTAGACGGGAAAAGACACTATAAATATGATGACGGGTTTTTAAGCATGTATACTGCCGGAGGAGATAAGGGGTGGACCGTTATCATAGGTACAGTCGGAAAGGATACCGCTACCGGGATAGCCGCCGGAAACTCCATTCTCTATGTGGCCGGATTCACCAACGGGAATCTCGGGGAAATGGGGAAGCAGGGATATCTGGATGCTTTTCTTGCGGAATACAGCACGGAAGGGAAAAAGCTTGTTATAAGACAATACGGAACGGGGGGCTTTGACTTTTCAGGGAGTGTATGCACCGCTGAAGACGGGATATATATGACGGGTGATTCCTCGTTTACCGTTTCCGGAGAGCAGAACCTCCGGGGGAACAGGGACCTCATTCTTTTAAAATGGCGGGAATGATTCCCCTGGAAAAGAGGGGCAGTCCGGGAGCAGTATTACTCTTCCGCATTTTTTCTATATATTAACATACATAACAGGATTGGAATTGCCTCTTTCAAAGTAATGATCCACAGATTTGTATTTGTATTTTTTCCTGATTTCGGGGGGCGCAAGGTTTCCTATAAATTCATACCGTCCTTCAGGGTCTTCATCATTACGTATACTGAATGTTTGGCCTGCCTTATTCTTATCAATATTGCCGGGACATTGATATTTATCTTTTGTTTTTCGTATGCAGAAACAAGCGGGGAAAGGCTCATACGGCCGTGAATGAGAATTTCAATATCCGGTTCAAGCCCCTGGGCACGAAGTTTGTTTATATATTCCACCTTGGCACTGTCCTTTGTATCTTCGAGAGGTGAGAATACCCTATTCACTTTTCCCTTTCCCACATAGAATATCTTTTTGGATACCGGGCCAGAGTAAAGATATACATAATATTTTAATTTATTCACAACCGATGTTGAAAATTTCATTTGCAAACCCTCAATCCGCGGCCTGGAAGCTGTAATCCTTCCCCGAATTCTTCTTGTGCGGGTAACTATAAGTTCGGCAGAAAAAAATGTCAAATCTATTTTTGATCTGCCTAAAAATAAAATACTATCCCCATGAATACCGTTTTCCAATTTTTTCGGTATTCATAATTTTTCTTGCATTGTAGTATACTATAAGTGGTGTGGAGGTCACAGTATGGGAAAAGGGAAAATTGCCAGATTCAATGAAGGTGAAATCATTTTCAAAGCCGGGGAAACCACAAGGGAGATGTATATTCTCCGTACTGGATCGGTTAAGGTTATGATAAAAAAAGAAGATACTCTTATTCCTCTGACCGAACTTGGATCGGGAAGCTATATTGGAGAGATGTCTTTTCTCACCGGAATACCCCGCTCGGCAACAGTAGCGGCAAGTACCTCGGTAACAGCAACAGTGATAGACGCCGATATCCTTAAAGATGAGAATTTGGGACTCTCCACCTGGGCAGTCAGTCTGGCAAAAGTCCTTGTAAGAAGAATTAGAAGAACGACAGAGATTCTGGGCAGTTATATATCAAAAGAGAGCAGCATACTTGACGATAAAAGCATCAAGCGTACCGAAGCAGAAACTTTTTCGCTTAATTACAATGACAGAGAATCCCCTTCCCGGCTCTACCTAAAAGGTCTCCTCACCAGTAAATCCATAGAACCTTTAAAGGCCAGGATACGGGAGATAAAACTCAAAACCGATGGTTCCATAATTCTCGATTTCTCTGATGTTATTGACATAGACCAGGCAGGAATAAATTATCTCTACGGGTTATCACAGGACAAAGATGTATCCACAGGTAAAATCCAAATTGAGAACGTGCAGCTTATCAGGGATAAGGTACTCTCAATAAAAGGAATTCAGGATATTCTTACCACCACCCATACCCCTGTCAGAAGGGTGGAAAAAGGCGAAGTACTGATAAAACAGGGGGACGCAGACTCAGCCATGTACGTGGTTAAATCCGGTTCTTTTTCCATTTTCAGAAATACGGCAAAGGATGTTGTCAATCTTGCCAGGGCTGAAAGCGGGGATGTAATCGGAGAGATGGCTCTTATCAAGGAGGGCCCGCGCTCAGCAACCGTTGTTGCAGACAAACCGGGAATAGTCCATGTCATTGATACACGGGAGTTTTACCGTAATACCTACAATGTACCGGGCTGGTTCATGGAACTCATCCAGGGACTTGTACAGAGGCTCAGAGATACAGACGATATGCTTGAAACAATTTTAGAAGCCAAGAAGGGTAAAACTGAGAAAGTAAAAAAGAAGACCTCCTTCTGTATTGTCTTTGATGATACAAGACCCGGCTTTTTTTATATCAGAGGTATACTCAGTGTAAAAAATATGGATTATCTAAAGCAGGCCATCCTGGTTGCGGCAAAGAAGGGGGTAAAGACCATCTCTGTTGACCTCTCAAAGGTAAAAGAAATAGATAATGAAAGTGTAGCAGTTCTTCTCAATCTTTTTGCAGCTTTAAAGAAAAAGGGAGTGCAGCTTACTTTCGAAGGTCCACAAAAGTCAATCATGTATCTCTTCCAGCAATACGGAATCGACAAGGATGTTTAGATGATAAGAGAAAAACTACCTGAACTTCTTGCTCCTGCGGGAAACCTGGAATGTGCATTGGCAGCATTTGAAAGCGGTGCGGACGCAGTTTATGCAGGGCTTTCAAAGTTCAATGCCAGAGAAAAATCGGATAACTTTACCCTGGATCAGATGTCAAAGCTCTCATACTATGCGCGGAAGCACAAAAAGAAAATCTATCTTACCCTTAATACCCTGGTAAAGGAACGGGAACTGGAAGCGATCTACCGGAATCTTGAAGAGATTTCCAGACTTGCCGTCGATGCGGTCATCGTTCAGGATATTGGGGTCGTTCATCTTATAAAAACCTTTTTTCCCGAGATTTCCCTGCATGCTTCCACCCAGATGGGAATACACAACAGCGAAGGCGTCAAACTGGCTGAAAGTATGGGGATCGACAGAGTAATCCTGGAACGTCAGGTTACCATCGATGAACTTGCAATGATCGCCGAAGTTTCACCTCTTGAACTCGAGGTATTTATTCACGGAGCTTTATGCTGCTCCCTTTCCGGGAACTGTCTGTTTTCTTCCTGGATCGGCGGCTGGAGCGGAAACCGGGGCAAGTGCAAGCAGCCCTGCAGGCGCAGATACTACAGCAAATCAGAGGGGAACGGCTTTTTTTTCTCAACCAGAGATCTTTACACCCTTGATATGATTCCAGAACTGAAAGAAACAGGTGTCGCATCTTTAAAGATCGAGGGAAGGCTCAAGAACGCAGATTACGTTGGGAGAACTGTTACCGCTTACCGGATGATTCTTGACGCTGCAGAAGGAACGGAAAAGGAGCTCATGGGAAAAGCAAAAACCATTCTAGCAGGCTCAGCAGGGAGGAAATGGTCCAGCGGATTCTATACGAATGAAAGTCTCAAGACGGTGGTTGACCATACGTCCATAGGAGTTTCAGGACAGTTGTGCGGTGAACTTACGGATATATCCGGCAAAGGGATTACGGTAAAAGTTTCCAGAGAGATAAAGATCGGGGACCGTCTGAGGATTCAGCCGCGGTCAGCAGATGAAGGCCCCAGGATTACTGTTACCGCCATGAAGGCAGGTAAAAGAACTGTCGAGAGAGCCCGGCGGAACGAGCATATCACAATCCTTTTAAGCAGGGACTCGATAAAAGAAACCCTCTCCCCGGGAAGCCTGGTTTTCAAGGTTGGGCAGACACCCCGAAAGCTCTCAGTTAATCCTGAAGAAATTCCGTTTTTACCTGCTTTAAGAATATTCAATTTGAAAGTTAAAATTTCCCGGAAAGGGATTGTTGTCGGATATTCTGATTTCCCAGATGCGGAACCCTTCATCCGCACAGCCATCTTCGATACCGCTGAAAAACACCGTCTTGCCCCAGACACTGTTGTTTCGTTTTTCACTGCTACACGGGATGAAAGGATCAAAGCAGGTATCATTGAAGTTTCCATAGAGGGAGATCTTTTTATTCCTTCAGGGGTCCTTAAAAAAATTAGAAGGGACTTCTGGGAACAAACAGCAGAGAGACTTGAAACTGACCTGAGACCAGACAAATCCCGCAGAAATATCACCGCCTACATGCAGTATCATTATTCCACCCGTAAAGCGGAAGATAAAAGCACTGCTCACCCGGGAACTAAAAAAACCCTGATGATACATGAAAGGAACAACAGGATTCCGGTAATGAATCCGGATGATTTAAAATCGGTAAGTATATTTCACCAAGATACCTGCAGTGATGAGATATTCCTCCCGGTTTTTACCCCCGAAGGCAGTCTTGATGATATAAAAAACCTGATCGATACTGCTTATTCCAATGGTATGAGAAGATTCCGTGCACGGTCACTGTACCAGATCAATATTCTCAAGCAGTATCCTGATCTGTACGTTACAGCAGCCTACCCTCTTCCGGTTAGCAATTCCTTTGCAGCCCGGGAACTGGCTAAAATCGGAGTCAGCTGCATTCAGGGATGGGTAGAACTTGAAAAACCAGCACTGGAGGATCTTGTCATGTTCAATCCCCTGGATACCGAAATCTACCGTTACGGCAGACCGCACGTACTGGTAACAAGGGCGGAGATAAAAACAGAGGGGGAAATCACCGATAGCCACGGTGTTGCATTTATGGTAAAAAAGGATAAGCATGAGGGGATAACATTCCTCTACGGCAGAAAGGTGATGTCCATCCCTGCTGTTTTCGGAACTTCGGAATGTCTGGATCTTATAAATGCTTATCCTGAAGAGAAAGATATAACCAGTTTTAACTTTTTTAAAGACTGGGTTTAATGCTATAATAAAGAAACGGAGGAAACCATGAAAGATTTTAAAACCCGAACCTTACCAGAACTCTTACAGTTCGCCAGCGGAAAATACACCGATACTCCCGCACTTTCTTTTTCCGACGGAGTACCGCTTACCTACAGTCAACTCGCAGAGAAAGCCGAGCAGATTGCTGCAAATCTTTATTCTCTTGGGGTTAAAAAGGGTGACAGGGTTGCCATTTTTTCAAATAACATGCCCAACTGGGGAGTGGTCTACTTTGGTATTTCCCTTACAGGAGCAATAATAGTACCGATTCTACCGGACTTCCATGCCATGGAGGTTAAAAATATTCTTGATCATTCCGATTCCAGAGTGGTATTCGTTTGCGACAAACTTTACCCCAAGGTTGAAGCACTGAACAAAGGGGGAAAACGGATTTTTATCCGTATAAATGAATTTGCCCTTATACCTGAGGGAACAAAACGGGAAAATCTCAATTCCGCATCGGCGGAGTTTACCATGGGCAGTACGGCCTTTACAAAACCTGAAGTTTTCGAAGATGATACCGCAGCCATAATCTATACTGCCGGAACAACCGGGCACTCAAAGGGAGTTGTACTGTCCCATAAAAACATCTGCTCAAATGTTGTTGCCTCAAGCACCATTCCAAACATTAAAGAGGGAGATCATCTACTGTCTGTTCTTCCCCTTTCCCACACCTATGAAGGAACGATAGGTTTTCTTGTACCAATCTACAATGGGGCTACAATCTTCTATCTGAGCAAACCTCCTTCTGTCAGTGTTCTTCTTCCAGCCTTGAAAAAGGTTAGACCCGGAATTATGCTCTCGGTACCTCTTTTAATAGAAAAGATTGTCAGGCAAAGTGTACTTCCGGCAATAGAAAAGAACAAACTGCTGCGGACCCTGTACCATTTCAAACCCACCCGTAAACTTATCGCCCGTATGGCGGGGAAAAAGCTTTACCGGACCTTCGGAGGAAGACTTTACTTTTTCGGCATCGGCGGTGCGGCTCTTGCAGAAGACGTTGAACGGTTTTTAATGGATGCAAAGTTCCCTTATGCAATAGGCTACGGACTGACTGAGACATCACCATTGATTGCCGGGACCAATGCCAAACGTACCCGTTTCAGGTCAACCGGCCCTGTTATTCCCGGAGGAGAGATCAGGATAAACAATCCTAATCCGGATACCGGTGAGGGAGAAATACTTTACAGAGGTCCGAATGTTATGAAGGGGTACTACAAAGACCCGGAAAAAACTGCAGAGGTTCTTACCGAAGAGGGCTGGTTTCACACAGGAGATCTTGGAATGGTTGACAGGAATGGGTATCTGTACATAAAGGGCCGGGTGAAAACAATGATTCTCGGTGCCAGCGGTGAGAATATATATCCTGAAGCCATCGAATCAATAATCAACAACTTTGATTTTGTCGAAGACTCAATTGTGTTTCAGGAAGAAGGGA
>Ga0164318_10008225_pt1 | contig 10141 bp, 11 predicted proteins | sample GuaBasSedimGuay9_FD_113734 | JGI IMG/M metagenome (GOLD analysis project Ga0164318, IMG submission 113734) | Subseafloor sediment microbial communities from Guaymas Basin, Gulf of California, Mexico - Guay9, Core 4571-4, 0-3 cm | ecosystem: Environmental > Aquatic > Marine > Hydrothermal vents...
ATATGTCACAATCATTATCAAAATTGTTTGTTCATGTTGTGTTTCATACCAAACACAATAAACCGATGATACGTCCTAAAGAAGAGCACGAATTATATGCCTATATTGGTGCTATAATAAAAGATAATCAATCTATTCCGATTGTTATTAATGGAGTTGACGATCATATTCATATTTTGTTTGTAATGTCAAAGAACATTGCGCTGGCAAAGATTGTTGAAGAGATTAAACGTCACAGTTCAAGATGGATAAAGACAAAAAGTGATCATTATGCCAATTTTGCCTGGCAGGGAGGATACGGTGGGTTTTCGGTGAGTCCGTCATTACATGATAGAACCAAGAGGTATATTGAGAATCAAAAACAACATCATCACAAGCAAACTTATAAAGAGGAATATGTGATGTTTCTTAAAGAATATGGAATCGAATATAACGAGCGGTATTTATGGACAGATTAAGATGCCATAACAAAGTATTGCATTCGCCCTGCAAGAGCAGCTTAATTCATCCGGAATAACGTTCTTGAAATAGAATAGGATGAATTCGCCCTGTAAGGGCCACTTAATTCAGCCAAGAGCAACGCTCTTGGCTAAAAAAATATTATAAATGGATGATGCAGAATTAATTTTCAAATATTTCCACGGCTTATCGGAAAAACAAAAAAATCAGTTTTCGCAGTTAAAATCGCTGTACGATTTTTGGAATAGTCAAATCAATGTTATTTCCCGAAAAGATATGGATTCTTTTTATTTGCATCATGTTCTGCATTCGTTGGCCATAGCCAAAGTTGTTGCCTTTAAAGATTATACGGAAATAATGGATGCAGGAACCGGGGGCGGCTTTCCGGGAATCCCGTTAGCCATTCTTTTCCCAAAATCGAAGTTTTATCTTGTTGATAGTATCGGAAAAAAAATAAAAGTGGTAAATGAAGTTGCCAAAGAACTTGTTTTGGAAAATGTAGAAGCTGAGCAGCTACGTATGGAGCAGGTTGACCGCACGTTCGATTTTATCGTGAGTCGTGCTGTAACTGACTTGGAGAAATTTACCCGATGGACATTCTATAAAATTCACAAGCAGTCGTTTAACTCGGTAAAAAATGGTATTCTCTATTTGAAAGGAGGCGATATATCAGACGAACTAAAGCGGGTTCGTAATCTGAGGAAGGTGCATGTAAAAACTTATTCCGTTTCTGATTATTTTGAAGAACCCTTTTTTGAAACCAAGCATGTAGTGCATGTTTTTAAGTAAGAATCAGTCTAATTTTCTATTATAAATAGGTAAGCATGAAATAAATTTCTATTTTCGTGCGTTTTTCAGAATCTTTTTATTCATAAAAAATATTGTCATGACAGAAAAAATACGTCAATCTTTACGAGAATCAACGGCTATGCGATGGACAGCCTTGGTGCTCGCTTCATTATCAATTTTTGGTGCTTACTATTTTAATTATGCACTGTCGTCCGTTAAACCAATGTTGGAAAGCATTTTGGGATGGAATAGTGAAGATTTCGGAACCTATACTTCGTCCTATGCTTGGTTTAATGTTTTCCTTTTCATGCTTATCTTCAGTGGCTTTATCCTTGACAAGTTAGGTGTAAGGAAAACGGGTTTGGGAGCAACCATTGTTATGTTTGTTGGTACCGCGCTTAACTATTGGGCTGTGAAACATCAGTTTGCCAGCGATGCCGTGGTTCATCTACCCATATTGGGAGATATGAAAGCTCAGGTATGGTGGTCTTCACTTGGATTTGCTGTATTTGGGGTTGGTACCGAAGCCATTGGCATTACCATTTCAAAAGCGGTGGTTCGATGGTTTAAAGGAAAAGAGATGGCGTTGGCTATGGGTATGCAGATGGCCATTGCTCGTTTGGGAACAGCGTTGGCAATTGGTATTTCTATCCCTCTTGCTATAAATTTCTCAGTTACAGCACCTATTTTATTTGCTCTTGTGGTAATGTTATTAGGCGTGGTTTCATTTATTTTGTTTTCAGTACTGGATATTAAGCTTGATAAGTCTGAAGGTACTGCTAACAAGATTGTAGATCCTGATGATGAGTTTAAAGTAAAAGATATTTTGCTCATCATTGGAAATCTTGGATTCTGGTATATTGCCATTCTTTGTGTGTTGTTTTATTCAGCGGTATTTCCGTTTTTGTTTTATGCCAACGACCTGATGGTTAATAAATATAATGTTGACCCGAGTTTAGCTGGAACTATTACCATGTTGTTGCCTTTTGGAACCATTATTTTGACTCCTGTTTTTGGCGGTATTTATGATAAATTTGGTAAAGGGGCTACCATTATGATTATTGGTTCGTTAATATTAATACTTGTTCATGGTATATTAGCTATTCCTTCAATAACTCTTTGGTGGATTGCTGCCATTATGGTTATTATTCTTGGTGTTGCTTTTTCATTGGTTCCGTCTGCCATGTGGCCTTCCGTTCCAAAAATTATTCCCGAAAAGCAACTTGGAACTGCCTATGCTGTTATTTTCTGGATTCAGAATATTGGCTTAATGTTGGTTCCGCTAATGCTTGGTATCGTGTTGAATAATACAAACCCTGATGTGGCTCCCAATAAAAAAGTTGTAAAAGTTGGAATTGAAAGAGCTGTTACCGAAGCTTTGAATGGTGGTTCGCTTACTGCCAAAGACATCACTAAAATTGTAGATAAAGCATCAGGTGCAGCTGTTGATTCCGTTGTTCAATATAGCGCTTATACTCCTGTTGAGGAATCAGAGATTGATATCAAAAACGTTGAAAATTCTATTTATTCAGTCGTTACCAAAAGCTTATCGAGTGTTAGCACATCCGGTAATAAAGAGGAAACTATCAGAAAGGTTGCTGCAGTAGCTAAAGATGCGGCTTTCAAAGTAATTATTAAGGAAAAATTAAACCTGCGTTATAATTACTTTTTTGATATGTTGATATTTGTTGGGCTGTCAGTTTCCTCTCTTTTATTTGCCTTCTTGTTGAAAATTGAAGACAAAAGAAAAGGTTATGGGCTGGAATTACCTAACATTGAAAAGTAATTTTAGATAATTTAAGAAAAGGGCAGCAAATAGCTGCCTTTTTTCATTTTAAGCCGCGGTTATTTTTTGTAATTTCGGCATCTTTAAAAATTGTATTTATAACCCTTTAATAATTAAAGAAATGAGTAAAGAAATAACAAACCTTGAACCCAAGGCACTTTGGAAACACTTTTACAGTTTGACACAAATTCCCCGTCCTTCAAAAAAAGAAGCTCAGGTAATTGAATTTATGAAAAAATTTGGTGAAGACCTTGGTCTTGAAACCATTGTTGATGAAGTTGGTAACGTGATTATCAAAAAACCCGCCACCGAAGGGATGGAAGATCGTAAAGGGATTATCCTTCAGGGTCACCTCGATATGGTTCCCCAGAAAAATGCTGATACCCTTCACGATTTTGAAAAAGATCCCATTGATGCCTATGTTGATGGTGACTGGGTAACCGCTAAAGGAACTACTCTGGGTGCCGACAATGGTATGGGTGTTGCCGCTTCGATGGCTGTTCTCGAAGCAACCGATTTGGCACATGGCCCCATCGAAGCACTGTTTACCATTGATGAAGAAACCGGTATGACCGGTGCCGAAAATCTTAAACCGGGTCTTTTGGATGGTGATATTTTGATGAACCTCGATTCGGAAGATGAAGGTGAACTCTATATTGGTTGTGCCGGCGGTGTTGATACCAGCGCAGAAATGGATTATACCGAAGAGGATGTGCCTGAAGGAATGGTTACCTTTAACGTTATTGTAAAAGGGCTAAAAGGCGGTCATTCGGGACTCGATATCAACCTTGGCAGAGGAAACGCCAATAAAATTATGAATGCTTTGCTGGTAACATCTGCTGAAAAATTTGGGTTGAGATTGGCAGAGCTGGAGGGTGGAAGCCTGCGTAATGCTATTCCTCGTGAGTCGTTTGCTACCGTTGTGGTTCCTGCTGATAAAGTTGACGATTTTAAGAAATTTGCAGAGGAGTTTGCTGCTATTGCTAAAGATGAATTTAAAGAGGCTGACCCGGGATTGGAAGTCGTGGTTGAGGAAACAGATGCTGCTAAAAAGGTAATGGATTATGAACCACAGGCAAAACTGTTTAAAGCTATTGCCGAAGCTCCAAACGGTGTTATCGCCATGAGTGAATCAGTAGAAGGAATTGTTGAAACATCTACCAATCTTGCTATTGTTATTGTAAAAGGGGGTAAAGCCAGTGTTGCTTCGTTACAACGCAGCCTTGTCGATGGCGATCGAGACAAAATTGGTGAACAAATGAAAAAAGTATTTCTCGATAATGGTTTTAAGGCTACCAACGAAGGGGCTTATCCCGGCTGGAAACCAAATCCTGATTCAACCATTCTTAAGGAGATGAAAGAAATCTATAATAATAAGTTTGGTAAAGTTCCCGAGGTGAAAGTTATCCATGCAGGATTAGAGTGTGGTTTGTTGGGATCAACATACACCAATTGGGATATGATTTCGTTTGGGCCAACCATTCGTTTCCCTCACTCTCCCGATGAGAAAGTGAACATTGCAACTGTGCAAAAATTTTGGGACTTCCTGGTAGAAACATTAAAGCATGCCCCGAAAAAATAAATATCAATTCCCAAATCACAAATAAATTCAAAATAGCAGTATCAAAATCTAAAAGCAGACGTTTTGATAATTTGAACATTTCAACTATTTGAATTTATTTGTGATTTGTTTTTGTGATTCGGAATTTATTTATTGCCGGCAATTAAATATCCTTGTTCAGTACCAGCGCAAAATAGTTGTTGTCGAGTGGCAGGTAGCCATACTCGTAACAAAAATAATATACTTTACCTCCTTTTGTTTTATAAACGTGCGTAAAGTACTTAAAGTTAAAACCTGACTTTTCCAACTCGTTTCGTCGAACCTTTGCTTTACCATTGGGATTAAGCATTTTTAAAACCCTTCGGTTTTTCCGGAGCTTTCGGTTGATGGAGGTCATTACCGTGTTTTCATCACGGTTAAGTTTGTTGTTGTAGCTATTGCGACACTGATCGTTACAGAACTTTTTATCTTCCCGTCCGATAAGCTTTGCACCGCACTCAAGGCAATATTGTTCCATAGTAATTTGATTTAGGGTAAAATTAAACAAAAAAATCCGACCAATTTAAAACCGGCCGAATTTTTACCCTTTAACGGTAATGTAATCGACGGTAGGATTAGGGTAAATACTGATTAAACTACTTAGTGAGTTGTCAGTAATTCCATCAACAAGAGTGACAGTAAGCGCGTTTTCCATCATCAAACACTTTGCCGGTACTCCATACCTGCCTGGTATTTTGTCCTGCCAGTAAAAATGAAAGAATGATAAGCACCATCGTAAGCAAAGGTTTCATAAGTTATAACCTCAATTAATTTTTGGTTTCGGTTTCTTTTTAAAAAGATTTTTTTTCCGGATCTCTTTGGCAACCACCATGGGAACAAGTTTTTCCCAGTCAGGGTTATCCTCACGAATCATTTTTAAAACCTCTTTGGCTTTCACGTGAAGTTGTTCCGACATAGAGCTTTTAATATCAAGGATAAAACGGTTGACTTTAAGGTAATCGTACAAATACCGGACATCCCCATCCATTTTAATATTATCTGAAGTAACCATCTCTTTAGTTCCTTTACGTGTGGTAGGATAGATGTAGAGTTTCATATTTTCCGGGAACATCTTACCCACAGCTTCCAGGATACCGCCTTTTAAATCCTTATAAAAGCGTTTATCAACCACCTTCTCCAACGTGGGAACGCCAATGACCAAACGTAATTTTTTTAGATTAAACTGTCCGAAAAACTCAACGATTTTAAAATATTCCCTAATATCAGACACCATAACATTTTGGCCTATCAGGTTCAGCATGTTTACCCGTTCCAAAAAGTCAACCTCATCCAACTCACCTTCCGCTAACAGGTTATTGGTTGTCATTTCGCAAAACGAAAGGGTATTTTCCTCGTTGTAATCTTCATCGCGGCGAAACATATCCAGACTTTTCCGCAAAATATCTTTGGTGATGTAAGTAATGGGTTTAAAGGTTCCTCTAAAAGCCAGCACATTTTTTTTATAGAGCATATCAGAAGGTTGTTGCACGTTACCGTACTTATCAAACATAATGGCATGAGTCATTCCGTTACGAACCAGTTGCAAACCCAGCAACCTATTGTCAACATAGGCTAAATCGGGACCTGACATTTTCATCATGGTAATCCGAAACCGGTCGGTTGACACATTATCGAGCAACGACTGCAGAAAAATATTGGGTGTATCGTAATAGTTTTTGCAAGCATACATCAGGTTTACACCTAAAGTACCCAGGGTAACCTGTTGCAATAAGCTGTCATTTTCCAACAATTTAACGTGCATCACTACCTCATTGGGTTCCTTATCAGGGCTCAACTGAAATCGTACGCCCATCCAACCGTGAGGATAGTTGGTTTTTGTATAATTAAGAATTTCAACCGTATCGGCAAAGGCAAAAAAGGAGGCATCAGGTTTTTCTTCCCGAAGAAGTTTTTCCAATTCATGATACTCCTTATTAAGCATCTTTTGCAACCGATGTTCCGAAACATACCGGCCTTTTTTATGGTTGTTGTAGTTAGCATCGGAAAAGCTTTTATCGTAAGCCGAAATAGTTTTGGCAATAGTTCCCGAAGCTCCTCCTGCCTGAAAAAAGTTTCGAGCCACCTCCTGCCCTCCCCCAATTTCGGCAAATGTTCCGTAAAAACTGGTGTCAAGATTTATTTTTAAAGCCTTCCGGCTGGTAGGTATAATTTCTCGTGACATAATTCAAAAGTATTTGTCACAAAAATAGCACTCTAAACAACGATAAAAAAATAAAATCGAAACTACAGGTTTCTGACCAAAAACACAGGCAACAGGCTTATTTTAATTTTGAATGGTAAATCACCATCCCTTCCATGGGGTTTTTTAAGATGACGCCCGCTTTTATTCCATGTTCCTCAAGAACCTCCTTTAAGATATCCTGAAAAACATAAGCTACTGAACCGGTAAAACTAACTACCTGATTTTGATAATCGGGATATTTAGATATTTGCTTTTCAACAAAATCGCAAAACGAATTTTTAACAGCTTTTCTGCACTCGGGATATTCAATGTTTTCAGAAGCAAACTTACTCAACGAAGCAAAAAACCGGTTTGGATTGGGTTCACCATAAATTTTATGAAGTACCGACTCAAAATTCAAATGATAGGTTTTATAAAATTTAGCAGTTAGCTCCGGGTCGGCCTCTTCGGAAAGTATTTCTTGCAGTAACAATTTCCCCAGGTAAGTCCCGCTTCCCTCATCGGCAAGCAGCCAACCCAGCGAAGGCAGGTGACCTGTAACCTTATGGCCATCCCACATACAGGAGTTGGAGCCTGTTCCCAAAATACAGGCAATTCCTTTAGTATCCTGAAGCAAAGCAACAGCAGCACCGGTTAAGTCGTGCTCGGTATGAATAACAGCCTTTTTAAAGAGTTGCTTTAACGAGTTAGCAACCATAGAACAGTTATCGGCATTAGAACACCCTGCCCCGTAAAAAAACAGCTCATCCACCTGATCAGCATTTACTGCAGCATGCAACTCGTTAAACAGAGCACTCTCCAACTCACTGGCACTATAATAAAACGGGTTAAATCCTTTGGTTGTTAAATCCAACACTACGTTGCCCTCATCAAGCACTACCCACTGGGTTTTTGTTGACCCACTATCCGCAATTACAATCATATAAAAATTTTGAGCTGCAAATGTATGTATTCCAGCCGAAACATACTAAATTTGATAAAAAAACCACTAATACTTTTTAATGCCACCAATTACAACGACACCAACGCTAATGTTAATCTACTGTCCGAAAACGTACTGAACAATATTAGCTCCCATGCGTAACGCTTCAAGATGTTTTTGCTGAGAGTCGTGGTGCACCTCGGTATCTTCCCAGCCATCACCCAGGTCGCACTCGTAATCGTAAAACACTACCAGCCTACCCTTGTAGATAATACCAAAACCTTGTGCATTTTTGCCATTGTGCCGATGTATTTTAGGAAGCCCGTAGGTGAAATCGAACTGCTGGTGATAAATGGGATGGTTAAACGGAAGCTCAACAAAATCCAACGCGGGAAACACCTTTTTCATCTCCCGCCTGATATACTGATCCAGTCCGTAGTTATCCGAAACTTCCAGAAATCCTCCGGCCGTTAAATAGTTCCGCAGATTTTCAATCTCGTCGGGGCTGAAAATAATATTACCGTGGCCTGTAATATGCACGATAGGATAGTTAAAAATCTCACGACTGCCAACCTCCACGGTAGCCACCTCGGGATTAATATCGGTGCCCAACTGCCGGTTGCAAAACTTCACCAAATTAGGTAACGAAGTAGGGTTGGCATACCAGTCGCCGCCGCCTTTATATTTGAGCAAAGCAATCTGGACATCCTGAGCATTAACAGCCAGCAAGGCAAAAACAAATCCAACGGTCAGAATAATTCTTTTCATCGGGCACAAAGGTAAGTCGATTTTATTATTGAATGTAGGTTTAACCATATCTATTTCTATATTTGTCCTACTAAAACAGCATGATGTAAACCGGATAATAAAACAGCGGCCATCATTCGTTAAAACCTTTATTATGCATATCATTAAAAAAACCAAATACACTACCATCAAGGCCTATGTTACCCAATTGCACATGAACAAAAAGGCTCAGGTAAAAGGTACGCTTGATTATTATGACAACCGTACGGGTCAGCTGATAAAAACATTTCCCATCAGCACCGAATTTATATTTGACTATTATTATGCAACCTTCGAAGGAGAAAAAGAGGCTCTGAGCAAAGAATCGATGGAATTAATAAAAAACAGGCTCGTACCGTTTCCAACCAATCCGGAAATTGTTTTTGATACGTCGGATGAACTTAAAAGTATTGCGTTTAACAAAATTAAGAGAGACAAGGCCTTGTTTTTGAATTAGCAAAACTAAGTTGGGCGGTTAACCAAAACATATTAATTTTACCTTTTCAAAAATAATCTTCAGTCATCATGAAACAAAAGCCAAAGGATTTATTTAAAGTGCTGTTTATCTACCTGCTGGCTCTTGGTTTGGCAGTATTGATATTGCTTTACCTTCCCATAGAAAATATATTGTGGCGTACGGCCGTGGCAGATGTTGTTGCTACCGTGGCTGTTTATCTGTTTAGCATGCGCTATAATAACTCCAGTATTTACGACCCCTATTGGAGTGCTGTTCCCATTTTTATCGTGCTTTACTGGCTAATTAATTCGGGACAATCTGACTTTCATCACAAAATAATTTGGGCGATGATTGTACTTTGGGGTGTTCGGCTAACCTGGAGCTGGATACTGCGTTGGGACGGAATGGAAGACGAAGACTGGCGCTATGTGAAGATTCGTAAACGAACAGGAAAAAGATATTGGCTGTCCAGTTTTTTTTATATTCATCTATTACCCACCACCATAGGATTCGTGGGCTTAATTCCGGTATATTTTGCTATGTATTCGTACCACAACGCTCCCCACACTTGGTTTGCCTTAATCGCTTTTGTTTTTACCCTTTCTGCCATTTTATTGGAAAAATCGGCCGATGATGAACTGAGACGCTTTATAAAAACCCGGAGGAATGAGAATGAACGAATCCAGACCAAACTATGGATATTGCTTAAATACCCCAACTATCTTGGCGAGATGTCGTTTTGGTGGGGTCTCTGGTTTTTAGCCCTCACGGTAAACCCGGCGCTGTGGTGGACCTTTTTCGGGCCACTTACCATTACTCTGCTTTTTGTTTTTATTAGTGTACCCATGATGCATAAACATAATAAGGGGAAGATTTATCGGTAGAAGAGGGAAATGAGAATTAAGAGCGTTAGCGTTAGTATTTAGTTCTTACAATTTAAACAATTTTCAAGGCATCTTTTGACAAAAGAGTCTGGAGAAAGTTTTCTCTCCCAAAAAGATTATTCAATAATTTTTAAAGCACTTTTTGTTTATATAAAAAATTGGTCTATTTTTGCACTCCCAAAATTTGAAAAACAATGAAACGTACATTTCAACCATCAGTAAGAAAAAGAAAGAATAAACACGGATTTCGTGAAA
>Ga0164318_10008226_pt1 | contig 10140 bp, 11 predicted proteins | sample GuaBasSedimGuay9_FD_113734 | JGI IMG/M metagenome (GOLD analysis project Ga0164318, IMG submission 113734) | Subseafloor sediment microbial communities from Guaymas Basin, Gulf of California, Mexico - Guay9, Core 4571-4, 0-3 cm | ecosystem: Environmental > Aquatic > Marine > Hydrothermal vents...
CCCCGAAGTGGAACTGACGTACATCAACCTCAATGACGGCACCCTGGAAGGGCTGCGCCACCGCCGCCTCCGGGCCTTTTCAGTGCAGTACCACCCCGAGGCCAGCCCCGGTCCGCATGATGCCCATTATTTATTTGACGAATTTTTCCATCTGCTTTACTTGATTAAAAGCATAAAAACGCTAAGTATCTAATACGCCACAATGATAAACAAAAGTTAGCGAGGGCGACAGAAAAATGACTGCCAAAGGAAAAACTACCGCGATCAGAAACCTTTACCAGATTAAAGTAACCTTAAAAGGTTCTAAACCTCCGATTTGGAGAAGATTCGAAGTCACTGGCGACATTACTCTGTATAAGCTGCATTTAATTCTGCAAGTCGTGATGGGCTGGCAGAACTATCACCTCCACCAGTTCAAAATCGGCCATACCTATTACGGCGAACCAAGTCAGGAATTCGATTTTGAAGTTAAAAATGAAAAGAAGGTGCAGCTTCAACAAGTAGCACCCCGGGAAAAGACCAAGTTTATTTACGAGTATGATTTTGGCGATAGTTGGGAGCACGAGCTCCGAATCGAAAAGATCTTGCCACCCCCCGCTGAGAAACATTATCCCACCTGTCTCAACGGGGCTAGAGCCTGCCCGCCCGAAGATGTCGGCGGCATATGGGGTTATGAAGATTTCTTGGAGATCATCAACGATCCTGAAGACCCGGACCATGAAGAGCTGCTTGAGTGGATCGGAGGCAGTTTTGATCCCGAGGCCTTTGATTTAGCAGCCATCAACCAAAGTTTAAAAAAGCTAAGATAACCCCATTAACAGGCTGAGCGGCACTGCCCAGCTAACCAAATACTAACAAGAATATTGACTTTAACATTGAAATTATCGGTAAAAACCATTATAAAAAAACATCTGCTTTAAACCCCTGAGCTAAGGTAAGGCTGTCGAGCCGGTTAATCCAATCTCTCCTCCAGGACTAGGTAGAAGTTGCGAAGGAGGCGATGATTAAACTCGCAAGATTTTGTTTATCAAAATAACGGGAAGACCCGATGAAGGATTTTGAAAACCTAAAATTAAGGAGAGCAGTGATATGATGAGAAAAGTGATTTTAGTCCTTACCCTGTGTTTGCTAGCGTTAATGTTTATTGCTACCGCCGCCATGGCCGCCAAATTGCTTTGCATCACCAAAGAAACCCACAAAGGTGATCAATCGGTGGCCTCCTGCTTGGCCAAGGGAGATGAATTCGCCATTGTCGATGATCATGGCGTAGTCCATATTTTAAGCAAACGTGAAGTAGAATTGACCAAGGCCTTCAATCCCCAGATTTTTGAGCAGCGGGCCTTTAGCATCCGATATCGCGAACTGGCCCCGGAACTCAAAATATTTGGCACCACGGTCCGACCTGCCCAAGAGAAAAAATAATGCCAATTTTCACTGGGGGAGGGAAAATGCGTTTCTTAACCCTCCTCCGGTTTTCTCGCTTTCCATCCAGTATAAAACTTTAGCCCTTGAGGGCCTGATAAATCTCGCCCTTCCTCCCCTTTTTATATAACCCCTTGATATAATCGGGCTTAAGTATCTTAGGTTTGGACTATTTGGGTTATTTGAGCCTGGAGGGCATGGTTGCCGCCACTCAGATGGACCCTCAAGGCTTCTGCCTGGCCTGCTTTAACGGCCACTATCCGGTGGAACTGGCCAGTGATTTTTCCAAGACCTGCTTCGAAAGCGGACAGCAAAGTCAAAGTGTCGGTGGGTAAGTTGACCGCCACCGGTGGTAGCCCCCTGGCCCTGGCAAAAATCTGCCTTATTCCTGGTTTTTTGTTTATGTCGTTCCTAAGCTGTGCTTGGGAACGCATTATACATCCAAGCTTAGCTTGGCCTTCATTGTCGTTCCCAAGTACAACTTGGGAACGAGTTGAAAAAAATTTTAGGGGGCGGGAGTACCCGCCCCTGCCAAGAGCCAGATTTATACCAGGCCCGCCGCATGTTTGGCCGCCATTACGGTGTTACTCATGAGCATGGTGATGGTCATGGGGCCGACGCCGCCGGGCACCGGGGTAATGCAACCGGCCTTTTCCTTGACTTCGTCAAAATCGACATCGCCGCACAGTTTAGCCTTGCCTGATTCGGTAACGCCGATCCGGTTGACGCCGACGTCTATGACGCAGGCCCCTTCCTTGACCCAGTCGCCTTTGACATACTTGGGAACTCCGGCCGCGACTACCAGGATATCGGCCCGCCGGCAATGCTCGATGATTTTTTCCTGGGGGGTACCGGTATGCACCACGGTGACGGTGGCGTTGGCCCCGGGGGCTTTCTGCAACATGATGTTAACCATGGGTTTGCCGACGATATTGGAGCGACCCACCACTACCAGCTCTTTGCCTTTCGGATCGCCATAACCCCGATTAATCAGCTCCTTGCAGCCGGCCGGGGTGCAGGGCAGAAAGATGCCGGTACCGATGCACAGCCGACCGACATTGACCGGATGGAAGGCATCGACGTCTTTGTCGGGATCAATGGCGTAGAGCACCTTGTTGGAGTCGATGTGCTTGGGAAGCGGCAACTGCACTAAGATGCCGTGGATCTTGGGATCTTTATTGTATTTATCGATTAAGGCCAGCAGGGCGTCTTCGGTAATATCCGGGGGCTGATTGTCCTGGATAGAGTAAAACCCCAGTTCATGGGAAGTCTTCTGTTTAGCGGTAACATAACTGACCGAAGCCGGATCTTCGCCCACTAAAATCGTTACCAGACCGGGGGTAACATTATGTTTGGCTTTCAGCTCCTCTACTTCTTTTTTTAATTCCTCGCGGATCTGGGCCGCAACTTCAGCACCCTTTATCAGCTTGGCAGACATGGAAACCTTCTCCTTTCCTTGTTCTTTTTTTCATTAATTAGCAGCAAAACTCCCTCACAGTCAACCGAAAAAAGTTTAATTAATTTGGCAGGCTTCAAGCATGCAAGGGATAGCGGTTATGAACAAAAAAATTGAAGGCCCGTCTCCGGGGTAAGCTCCGGACCGGGCCCCATTAGCGAAGATGAGCTTTTATAAATTTCCTTACGCTTATTTGTCGGTTTTAGGCTGTTCTGCAGCGGGCTTTTCTTCCGCGGGTTTAGCCGGTTCCGGGGCTGGCTTAGCCGGTTTGGACGGTTCTTCCACCTTTTTTTGCTCAGCTGCCGGTTTCTCTGCCGGTTTTTCCGCGGGCTTCTGTTGACATCCCATAGTTAAAGGCAAAACCGACAGATATAACACTGCCACTAATAAGGCCAAAATTTTACGCATAATTCCCCTCCTTATTTTTTTTGCTAGTGTTATCCAATTACTCTTCGCCTGTCAAGTCTCTCCTGGATACATCTTGTTCAATTAAACAATATTAATGGATATTTTACAATCATAAAATTTAATTGGGGCCGGATTTAGCCTAAATTTTATAGTCGATGATATATTGAGCTGGTTGACAGGCGTCAATTTAGAGGCCACAATAATGCCGATTTTAACTCCAGAGGAAATTTATGTCAGAATCTAGGGCCGAGTGGGGCAAACGCATTGAACGCATGTTTTCCGGGATCGTCCCCTGGTATGACCGGCTCAATCGCATTCTGAGCCTGCGCCGCGATGTCGGCTGGCGCCGGGCCTTGGTCCAGGGGCTAGGGTTGCCGGCATCGCCGCGGGTGCTGGATCTGGCCGCAGGGACGTTAGATGTGGCCCTGGAAGTGGCCCGCAGCTTTCCGCATGGTCAAATTGTCGCCGTAGATTTCAGTCTGGCCATGCTGCGCCAGGGTCAGGCCAAAATAACCGCTTGCCCTACCCCGGTCGCCGTCTCCCTGGTGGCCGCTGACGCCTATGCCCTGCCTTTCCCGGATAATCAGTTTGACGCGGTGACCATGGCCTTCGGCATCCGTAATCTCCTGGACCGGGCCGCGGCCTTGATGGAGATTCGCCGCGTTTTGGCGCCAGACGGCCAATTAGCCATCCTGGAGTTCGTGCCGCCCCAATCCGGTTATTTCCTTCGGGCTTATCGCTTTTATCTGCACTACCTGCTACCCTGGCTGGGCCGCCGGCTGTCACCCCTGGGTTTTGCCTACCGCTATCTGGTCGAGTCAATCGGCGCTTTTCCCTCCGCCTCGGAGTTTGGCCGCGAGCTTCACGCCGCTGGTTTTGAGCAAGTCGAGATCCAGGCTTTGACCTGGGGGGTAGCTTACCTGTTTTATGGACGCAAACCCTGAGTTGCCTAGCAAGAGTAACGTATTTAAGGTTAAGGTAAAACAGTTATCATGCTTTTGTTTCCAGTTCTTGGCCGGTGAGGCGCACCAGGGCTTCCAAATACCTCTTCCGGGTGGCCTGGATGATTTCGGGGGGCAGGTTAGGAGAGGGCGGCTGACGGTTCCAACCGATTTTGGTAAGGTAATCCCGTAAATATTGTTTGTCAAAGCTATGCTGCGGGCGGCCGGGCTCGTACTCGGCGCGCGGCCAGAAACGGGAGGAATCCGGAGTCAAGATTTCGTCAATCAGGATCAATTCCCCCTCACTGAGGCCAAATTCGAACTTGGTATCCGCGATAATAATCCCCTGGGGCTCGGCCTGGGCTTGGGCGCGTTGATAAATAGCCAGACTCAGAGCTTGGACGCGCTCGGCAATCTCCGCCCCTACCTGACTAGTCATTTCCGCGCAGGTGATGTTCTGGTCATGGTCACCGGCCTCGGCCTTGGTAGAGGGCGTGAAAATCGGCTCCGGTAGGCGGTCCGACTCCCGTAATCCCGCCGGCAGGGAGCAGCCACAGATACTGCCTTGCCGTTGATATTCCTGCCAGCCGGAACCGGCCAGGTAACCGCGCACAATGCATTCTACTGGCAATGGCTGCGCCTTCTTGACCAACATGCTGCGGCCCTGCAAGATATCCCGATATTTCTGGCACGGCGCTGGAAAGTTTTCGACATCTATCGAGAGCAGATGGTGCGGGGTCAGATCACTGATGATCTTAAACCAGAAGGCGGAAATCTGGGTAAGAATCCGTCCCTTATCCGGTATCGGGTCGGACAGGATGACATCAAAGGCCGATACCCGGTCGGTGGCCACCAGCAGCAGGTAGTCGTCCAAATCATAGATATCGCGAACTTTGCCTCGTTTTACCCGCCCCAGCTCAGGCAGGTCGGTGTAGGTGACGATCACGGGGTTTATCCTTATAAATCAGTTTTACTTGGGGGGGAGGATTTCGATTTGCTGCACCCGGGTAGCTTGACCATATTTGGTTTTTATTGACTTAGCCTCAGCCTGGGCCTGTGCTTCCCGCCGGAATGGACCTACCCAAACCTCATAGCGGGCTGGTTTCCCGGGGCTGGGACTGATATAAGATTGCTTACCCTGTTTCTGAAGCTTGGCCATCAATTTACTGGCCTCCTGATAGGTGCGAAATTTGCCCACTAACACTCCAAATTGTTTAGACTCCGGGACTGACGCAGGTTCTTTTTTGGTCTCCTCTTCCTTTAACGCCTCCGGCTCTAAGGATGTAGGTCCCGAAGATGGTTTAGAAGTTGAGCTAATCACGCCCTCTGGTAAAGTCTTAGCTGGAGAATATTCTTTATCTGTTGGAGAACTACTCTCGATGGTTCCGGTGGCCGTGGGTCCAGCTAACGAGGGGCTGGTCGTTTCCAGAGCAGGAGAACTCGGTTCAGATTTATTAAGGTAAATATTATAACCGATGATGCCCCCAACTAGCAATGACGCTGCTAGGCCGACTCCCACAATAACCTTTTTGTCCATGCTAACCCCCTACCTCTCCAGGGACGTTAAACCTAAACGGCGCGCTTGGCCGCGGCAATCTTTAAGTTTGCGCCAAAATTGGAAAAAAATTACAGGTATCTCCACCTGCCGGTCAAAACCGGCGGCTAGTTCTAATTAGTGTTCAGCCGAAAATTCCTCCACCCCAGGTGGGAGGGGGTGGACGGGAGGAGGAAGGTAAATTTCCACCTATGGAGATTATATAAGATTGTTTCACCCCCACCCTAACCTTTCCCCCTCAAGGGGGAGGGAAAGCGGGTTTCCGGCTGGATACTAATTAGCTAAATAATTTCTCACCTTAGCTTAGAAATGGATAATCGTGAAGTTTAATTCCATCACCCCGGAGAGCCCGAGGTGATTAGTGATCAGGGCTTTATTTTGACTAGCTTCGGGATCAGGTCGTAATTAGCCTTTACGAAGGCAGCCGCGTCTTGGGCCTGGGCCTCGGTAGGGAAAGGAGGCAACCAGACCTGATAAAAAGTCAGATGCCTACCCGGTTGTTTACGTATATAAGCTCGATAGCCCTGCTTCTGCAAATTGCCCACCAGTTTTAGAGCATACTTGGGGCTTTGATAGGTCGCCACTAAAAGCCGATATATGGTCTCCGTTTTTGCCGTCGCCGCCGGGGTGGCTGCTCCGGCTCGCCCGGCCTTACCAGGTGGCGAAGCCGGTTCCGGGGCCAGCCGGGCTGCCGGTGATTTGACGGCTACCGTGGAATCCGAGGCAGGCTTCTGGGGAGAACCAGAACTCATAAAATTGATGCCCCCGGAAAGGCCCCAGATTACGAAATAGATCACCAATAGTAAAGCAATTAGCGCCGACCCCAGCCCCAATTTATTTACCAGTTTTTTGTCCTGAAGAATTTTTACCTGGTAGAATTCCTGAACTTTAACCCACCCTTGGTCTAAGAGTGCCTTGCTGTTATGCCAGCTCTTCTGGCAAATATTTTTCAGTTTAGGGTAAAATTCTTGAATTTTATGATAAATAGCCGTTTTGACAGCGCGGCTGATGCTCTTCTTTTCTGTTTCAGTCTCACCCCTGGTTTCGGAAATCCTGGTTTCTGAACTGGTAGTTAAGGGCCTGAGCCGGTCTGGTGGAGATACCGGTTCCGACAGGGTAATCCTGAGTTCGGCTTCGCCTCCAAGTAATTCACGACTGCGATTGAGCCAGATCAGAAATTCGGCTAAATTTTGGAAACGCTTATCTGGCTCGGCGGCTAGACATATGGTGAACACTGGTTGCAAAGCGGTGGGGATCTTTTCCAACTCCTCAGGTCGGTTATCCAAGTGATAGGGTAAGCTCTGATTCTGAGTCAACGGATAAGGAAGCACCCCGGCTAACATTCGGTAACTTAGGACCACTAAAGAAAATAGGTTGCTGGCCGGAGTAGGAGACTGACCGCGAATTACCTCGGGGGGAATATAGGCCTTGAGTTCACAGGGCTGGGTCGAGTTTTTAACCTCCGGAGGAAAGGCAAAATTGGCCAATTTGACCCCTTCCGTTGCCGAAACCAACACATTTAGGGGATTAAAGTTCTGATGAATGATGCCCCGCTTATGGGCCAGGACCAGGCCTTTGCCCAGAACCTCGATAAAATAAAGGGCATCCGGAACACTCAGACGTTCATGGCTGCCCAATAAGTCCAACAGCGTCGCGCCTTCAAAAGGCTCCTGCACCAGATAGATACAGTCTGAGGTTTCGTCCAGATGGTGGACGCCGAGGATTTGCGGCTGATTCAACCTTAACCCGGCCGCGGCCTCGGCCCGATAATATTCGAGATTGCGATTGAAGTATGGGTCATTGATGGATAAGATTTTTAATCCAACTTCGACGTCCAGGAGCTGATCGTTAACCAGCCATACTTCCCCATAAGGTTCCTGCCGGACCAGACGCATGACTTCATAGCGTTGCCCGATGATAAAACCAGGTCGATATGCGCTGGTCTGACTGGTGGCCATCATTCCTAACCCTTGAAAATGCGATTCCCAAACGATGAGATTTGAGGCCGGGATCCCCACCGGTCTGCTGCTAGCCTGCTGTTGCTAACCTCCCCAATTTTCCCGCCGGTCATTCTAAGCGCCGCAAACAATCCCGTTTTTTAACTAGCTATGATCACACGCCTGGCTCAGGATGATAAAAAAGTCATTTTTCCACCCGCCGGCTAGGCAGCCGGGATACCGCCTCTCCGGTAGAACATTGTTAAGGCTATGATAAAAGATTTTAGAAAAAAAAGCAATCCTACATTTTTCCTGAAACTCCGGATATTATCAGAATTTTCGAGATAAAGTATTTAGGCCGCTACCCCGAGAAATTATAGACGGGAAACCCTTGAGGAAGGACAGATGGGCCTACTTGTTCCCCAGGGTTAAATACTTTGGAGAATACGGATCTGATCCTCAACCCCATCGGCCAAGACTTCCAGATTATAGCCGCCCTCCAGGATGATGATCATCCGACTGGCACAGTGCTCCTGGGCAAATTGGGCCAGAGCCTGACCCATCTGCTGATAACCCTGCCGGCTAAGATTCATATGGGCCAGGGGGTCGTCGGCATGGGCGTCAAATCCGGCGGAGATCATCAGGCAATCCGGCCTAAACTCCGTTAGCGCCGGAATAATCTTATCTTTTAGGGCCTGGAGGTACTCCGCGTCGCCGCTATGGGCAGCCATCGGAATATTTAAGGTGTAGCCTACCCCAGCGCCGCGGCCTTTTTCGGTTTTACGGCCGGTACCTGGATAGCAAGTGGTCGGGTCTTCGTGCAATGAGATATAGAACACCCTGGGATCCTCTTCAAAGAGGTGTTGGGTGCCATTGCCGTGATGGACATCCCAATCCACAATGGCAATCCGGTTCAAGCCGTGCTGTTGCTGCAGATAACGGGCCCCCAAGGCAATATTATTGAAAAAACAGAAGCCCATGGCCCGGGCGCGTTCGGCATGATGGCCGGGCGGACGCACCGCACAGAAGGCATTGTTTATCTGCCCATTCATCATCGCATCACAGGCCGCCAGCACTCCTCCGACAGCCAACAGGGCAATCTTATAAGAATCCCGACAGATGCCGTTATCGGCGGATTGAAAGATGGTCTGACCCTTTTCGCAGGCTTTGCGAAACCGCTCAATATAGTCCCGGTCGTGAAGCGTTTCCACCCAAACTAGCGGAGCTTCATGGGGTTGTATTACTACTATCTGATCCAACAGCCCTGAGGCTACTAGACGTTGGTGAATAGCCTTCAAACGCTCCGGACGCTCCGGATGCCAGGTTCCAGCTTGGTGCAGCAGATAGCGCTCATCGTACACATATCCAGTCGAAGCCATTTTCTCTCCCTATAACCACATTCATAGAATAACCTTGTTAATGTTAAATCTAGCCCAAGGGATTGTAAAGTCTTTTCTCCACTGGGTTAAGATCAGGCCGGGAGAGGATTTCTGGCTGTAGTATCACATGCTGACTACTTTCCAATATGGAACTGTCCTAAATATTTTTGCAATTGGCCCTTACCGCGCTCATCCAGCCCCGGGCAATCCTCGGGGCGGCCGACCCCTTCACTCAACCGGCTAGCAAACACCAAGCAGGTAGGTTGACCGCAATCCCGACAATTGGTCCGGGGCAATATTTTCAGAATCTCCAGGATCCTAGGTTTAAGTGCTACTTTAAAACTCGGTTCCAGGTCTGGCCGCCGATCCCAGGTGTCATTGATTTGCTGCTTAAGCCATCTCAGGATCGCCTCGGCCCCAGATTCATCCTTGACGATATTGATGGCAATCTGGCGAGGATAGAGGGTGATGAGTTTGCCGTCAAACTTTAAGGTCAGCGACGGCGTCTCCGGGAAAAATTGGTATCCACCTCCCAGCCCCGAGGCTACGGTCGTCGGCGGCTGGAAGACCTGTTTCGCCAACGGGGTCTTGACTACCACATCACCATGGAGTCTTCCAATGTGGAATTAAGCTCCCTTACCAAAAAGCCTTGCTAGATTTATTGTCAGTTCCGCCTCTGCGTCTGACGCGCCTTAGAAAAAAAAGATTGACATCTATAAGCCAGTAGTTTATAAGGAAAATATGAAGGTTATTGAGGGACATAACTGGTGCTGGTGGCGCCTTTGGCAGGTCCGTGAGGTGTGTCCACCGCTCATCTGAAATAAAACCAACGCTGATATTGAGCCGTGGCCCTTCACGGAACGGGGTCACGGTTTTTTTTATTATCACCTGTGGAAACCGTGCCCCGATGGAGCACGGTTTTTTTTATTCCAGAGCTATTTGAGGTTTTATCATGGTTACTCCTGATTTTGATACCTTTCAGCAACTGGCCGCCCAGGGCAATCTGATCCCCATTTATCGGGAGATTTTGGGAGATCTCGAA